>JACCEB010080382.1_pt1 | contig 96995 bp, 78 predicted proteins | sample 7454761 | NCBI WGS metagenome assembly JACCEB01 (sample SAMN15323454, study PRJNA562643) | freshwater metagenome | isolation source: river surface water | place: USA:Blue River Watershed | collected 2017-08-18 | reverse complement strand
ATAAATTCGTAAAAAAAAATACAAAAATAAAATTAAAAATAATATAAGAAAAATATATATAGAAATGTCGAATAAAAATATTGAAAATTCTGATTTTATAGGTAATGAATCATTATTAAATAATCAAATAGATGCTGTTTGTGTTCAGAAAATGGTATTCATTTATAATGCATTAAATGATGGATGGGAAGTAAAGAAGAAAGGTGATAATAAATATATTTTCAAAAAAAATCAAAATGAATTGTCTGAAGAAGTTAAAAAAGAAATTAATTTAGACGATTATTTAAGAAAATTCATTCAATTTAATTTAAATATTGATAATTTAACAAATTCGCGAAGAAGCGGGAGTATTTAAACTATAAAAATATTTCGCAATAAGTTATTGCGATTTTTCTTTATTAATAATTATTTTTCTAGAAATTAGAAAAAAAGAGGTAATTAAAGTGTGAATTATTAAGGAATTTTTCGCGTTTCGTGAAAATTTTTTTTCTAACTATAAAGTATAAAAAGAATAAAAAAATGGGTGGTGGTCTCATGCAACTCGTAGCTTATGGTGCTCAAGATGTTTATCTTACCGGTAATCCTCAAATTACCTTCTGGAAGGTCGTATACAGACGTTATACTAACTTCTCAATGGAATCTATTGAACAAACTTTCAATGGTACTGCTGACTTCGGAAAGAAAGTCACCTGCACCATCTCTCGTAATGGTGATTTAATCTACCGTGTCTACTTACAAGTAACTCTTCCTCGTGTTGAAGCAACTGTCTCATCTGCTTTCTTCCGCTGGGTTAACTTCATTGGACACTTCCTTATAAAATCAGTTGAAATCCAAATCGGTGGTCAACGTATTGACAAACAATACGGTGATTGGCTCACCATCTGGAATGAACTTACTATTCCTCCTGGTCTTAAAGCCGGTTATGACAACATGGTTGGTAACACTGTTGCTCTTACTGGTACCGGTCTCCAACGTACTGAAGCTACCGTTCTTTATGTACCTCTCCAATTCTGGTTCTGCCGCAACCCCGGTCTTGCTCTTCCTCTTATTGCTCTCCAATACCACGAAGTCAAGATTGAACTTGAATTCCGCCCCAAGGCTGAATGCTATGTTTCAACTGCCGGCTCACTCAACAGCTGCGGAGTAACTACCTCAGGAAACCTTGATGCTTTCTGCGTACCTTCTCTCGAATACGCATCACTCTTCATTGATTATATCTATTTAGATACCGATGAACGTCGTCGTTTCGCTCAAACTTCACACGAATACCTTATCGAACAACTCCAATTTACTGGTGATGAATCAACTGTCAACACCAATGTTAAAGTTAAACTCAACCTTAACCACCCCGTTAAGGAACTTATCTGGGTTGTTCAACGTGATGACGTCGTTAAACTCGGCTACAACCAATGGTCAAATTACACTGATGACTTCGATGCTGACTCAGGCTACAATGGTCTCAACTCTGGTGGTCTTCCTGACCCCAGCCAACTTGTCTTCACCAACGTCGAAGATACTACCAATGTATTCCCCTTCGTCGGAACTCAAGCTCTTGACCCTGAATACCTTAACTACCTCAGCCAAGCTGGTATTGCTCAAAATGCTGGTGGATTTGCCCAAGGTCCTGCTACCACTGCTCAAATCCGCCCAGTAAATCTCCCTGCTGGTCCTGGTCCTAACGCTCAAAACTTAGCTCCTACTGATTTCGGTGCTTTCACTACTGGTGGTGATTACTCAGACCATGCTGGTTTCGGTCCTATTAACGCTGGTCGTAACCCTACCGTCCGTGCTAAACTCCAACTTAACGGACATGACCGCTTCCAAGAACGTCTTGGTTCATACTTCAACTTAGTACAACCTTACCAACACCACACCAACATCCCTCCTACTGGTATCAACGTTTACTCATTCGCTCTTAAACCCGAAGACCACCAACCCAGCGGTACTTGCAACTTCTCTCGTATCGATAATGCTGTTCTTCAATTACAACTTACTCCCAAGGCTGCTCTCGGAAGTAAGATTAGAGTTTATGCTGTTAACTATAACGTCCTCCGCATTATGAGTGGTATGGGTGGTCTCGCATATAGTAATTAAGCGTTTTTACAAGGTTTTCTTGTACTTATATTTTATCAATATTTTTACATTGTATAATAAAAACAAAACTAAAAACATATCCAAAAATTAAATAACAATAAATAATTTTTTTAAATAATTATATTATATAAAATACAATATAATATTATGAATTAAATAATAAAAAAAAAATATATTAATTAATAATTATTTGAATATAAATAAAATTTGAATAATATAAATAAGATATTATTTATAAATGGAAAAAATAGAAAATGAAATTAAAAATGAAATTTACCAACAAAAAATTAATAAATTATATAAAATAAAAAAAAAATTAGATGATTTTCTTAAATTGAATAAAAAACAACAATTAAAAATTTTATATGAAACAGAAATTGAGGAAAAAAAAGATAATTTTTTATTTGAAAAAGAATATTATAAAGATAAAATTTTTAATTCTTGGAAAGATACTATTGTAGATGATTTAGATATTGATATAGAATTATGTGAAACAAATGAACAAAGAGATTTATGGAATTATTTAAAAGTTGTCACTACTTCAGCGCATACGAGTGAACAATCAGTAAAAGAATTTAAAATATTAGTAAAGGATAAAAAAACAAATAAATATTTAGGATTAATTTGTTTATCACCTGATATTTGGGGACTAGATTCAAGAGATAAATATATTGGTTGGATAAATGATAATAAAGAAGAAAGAGTTATTATTGATAATATTGAAAAACCTCGTATTTCTTATTTAGTAAATATTTCATGTTGCGTTGGATTACAACCTGTATCTCATAATTTAAATATTGGAAAGTTATTAGTATGTATTGTTTTTAGTAAACAAGTTTTAGAATTATATAAACAAAAATTTGGTCATTATTATGCAGGTGTTATTACTTTATCATTATATGGTAAAGGAATTCAATATGACCGATTAAAAGAAATAAAATATATTGGGGAAACCAAAGGACAAGGAATATCTCATATTCCAAAACCAATAATGAAAGAAATTATTAATTATGTAAAAGAATATTATCCTGAAAAATTTAAATCAATTACAAAAAATTATTTAAATAAATTAAGAGTATTTAATTTATTTGTAAAAGAAGATGATTCAATGAAAAATTACTGTTTACATAATCAAAAAAGAGGTATATATTTTGGATATACAGGTAATAATAATGATTTATTTTTTCAATGTAAACAAGATAATTTTAATTTAGATAAAACAAAAGATTTATATGAAATTATTAATTGGTGGAAAGAAAGATGGGCTAGACCAAGATGGAATCATTTAAAAAAAGAAAACAGAATTAAAATTTTATTTGAATTAAAAAATATGACATCTGAAGAGAAAAAAATAGAATATAATCGTCAATTAATGTTTAATAAATATCATGGTGATGAAAATTTTAGAAATGAATATTTAGAAAAAAAAAGAATTAAATATATTGAAAAAGTTTCAAATAATGATATAAATTATCATGAAAAAGTTGCAATTATTGATAAAAGAACAATAAATTTTGAACATATTATTGAAATCATAAAATGGAAAGATAAAAAAAATAAAAATGAATTATTTATTGATAACAAAATGATATCAAAAAAAAAAGTTGCTGATTATTTAACTAAAGAATTAAAAATAAATATTACTGAAACAATTGTTAAAAATTATTGGTCTGGTATATGTAAATTACAAGAATTTGAATTTAATGAAAATCAAACTATTTATACTTATGAAGAATATTTAAAAATAATTGAATACGTTTTCCCACGAATTGAAAAATAAATTACAAGAAACCTATTATCATTCAGTCCATGAAATGATGAAAATAATTAGAAAAAAAATATTATTTAATTATTATAAAATTATTTTTAATTAAAAATTTTAGATAAATGAAAAAAAAAATGATTTTTAATTTTATAAAATATTTAAATTAATATTTTAATAAATAATATAAAAAAAGAAATAAAAAAGAAACAAATAGAAAAATAAATTATAATATTGATAAAAATGAATAATATTAATGATACTATAAATGAAATAAAAGAAAATAAAAATATTTTTTTTGAAGAAAAGATTAATGAATATAAGAATAATGAAAAATTATCTGAATCTATTATTGAACTTGAAAAATATTTTAATATTAATATTAGTGAAGATAATTTAATAAAATTAAATAAATATAAAAATGTTAAAATAAGTTCAAGTTTTTTGGCAGGATTTATTGATGGTGATGGACACATATATATTCATAAACAATTTAGTGATGAAATGAAAGATAAATTAAATAACATAAAACAAATTTATCGTTACGGAATAAATATTGGACAAGCAAGAACAAATATTTTACAAATTATAAAATATTATTTTTATGGAAATATATATAAATCAACAGAAGGAGAAAATATTAATATAGATGAAAATGGTGAACAAAATAAAAATAATACTCGCCAGATATATATTTATTCTGTAAATAGTTATTTTTCAGATTATTTAATAGATTATATATATGATTCATTAGTTATAAAAAGACAACAAATTGATACAATATATAATTATAATTATTATAATAATGAACATGAATTTAATATTACTGAAAATAAAGATAAAATTTTAGAAAATATTTGTAATGAAAATATTAAATTACATAATGTTAAAAATCCAGAAGAATACGATTATAATTTTAATAATATAAATATAGAATATATTGCAGGATTATTTGATTCAGAAGGTTGTATTAGTTTAGTTGCACCTTTCGGAGATAAATATTATTCACCAAAGATATCAATTTCACAAAAAAATCATTTAATAGTATTAGAAAAAATAATTGAATATTTAGGATTTGGAAATATTGAAAATAATAATTCTTTTACAATTAGTGGTATAAAGGCTTATGAACTAATAAATAGAATAATTAATTTTACTATTGTAAAGTATAATCAGTTATATGTAGTTAAAATTTTTTGTGAAAATAAAAATAATTTAGATGATTTGGAATATTTATTTTTAGTAGATTTTGTTAAAAAAATATTAAATAAAGAAAAACATGAAAGCGAAAATTACATTGATGATAAAAATGTAAATATAGATGGATTTTTAGAAATAGTTGATGATGATTTAATTAAAGTTATAGATAATAAAAAAATAATAAAATCAACAAATGAACTTAGAAGTGAAAAAATGAAAGGTGAAAATAACCATAATTTTGGAAAACATTTTTCGAATGTTCATAAATTAAATTTAGGAAAATCTATTGCATTATCAAAAAGAAAAGAAGTTTTATCAGATGAAAATATTGAATTTGTTTTAAATAATGGTACTTTAGCTCCTTCAGATATAATTAAAGATTTTAAATTAAAAGGACTTGAATTTAGACATGAATATATTCGAAAAATAAGAAATGGTAAAATAAGAACTATTGAAAATTATGATAAAATACCAATTAAATCTGAAAAAGAAGATTATTTTGAAAATTTAGAACCAAATAAAAAAACTTCTATAGGAAAAAGAAAAATAAAAGATTTTAATATCTTAATTGATATTATTATTTGGAAAAAATCGGTACATAGTTTTTATAAAGATACTCGAGATAAAACAGATAATTATAAAAATTTAATGAATTGGAATAAAAATAAAGTTTTAAATCAAAAGGAAAATAAAAAATTACTTGGTATTCCATTATTAGTTGATTATTTAAATGAAAACTATAATTATAATGTAACTTTTTTTATTATTAAAAATTTATGGGATGGTTCAAGTGAATTATTCAAAGAAGAATTTGATTATTACAATCCAGAAAATTTAACTTATGATGAATATAAAGAAATCATAAAAAAATAATAATATCTATCTATAGGAAATACTCGTATTTTGCAAAATGAATTAGATAATGAAAAATATATATAAGCGAAGCGCAAAAGAATTAAGAGAAAAAGTTTATGAAAAGCATAAAAACGCTTAAGAATTAAGCACAAAAGCTTTAAAATAAATAAATATTTTTAAATAATATATTATCTAAAAATAGGATAATATATATTTATGAAGAAATATAATAAAAAAATTGTAGTTAAAAAAAAAACAAAAAATAATAAATTTATGATGGATATGGATATCGAAGAACCATCGAAAATAGTAGAAAAAATTAAAAATACTCAATTAATCTTTTCTATGGAAAATATGAGAGGTACAATTATTACTACTAAAGATGAAAAAGTTAAAATAGATTCTTATGACGAATACTTAAAATTAAAAAAAGAATCAAATTCATTAAGAGAACAAAATAAAAATTATCAATATGCTATAGAAAAGAGTAGATTTTTATTTAATAATAATACATTTTTAATTGAAAAAATATGTAAATATTATACTAATAATGAAAAATACGGAATTATCTATGCTAAAAGTAATAAATTTTTAGATAATTCTTTTAGTAAATCTGAAAAAATAAATTCAAATTATGTATTATTATTTGATGATTCATTTTATGGTAAAGAATACAAAGGAGATAATACTGAAAAAAAGATTAAACTTTATAATGATATACTTATTCATTTTTTATATTATTTAAAAATGAATATTGATAAAAATAATAATATTTTATTATATATTAATATTTTAAATGAAAAGACAATACCAATTATTCAATTATATAGTTTATTTTTTGAAAAAATAATTATATTTGGTGGTATATTATTAATTGGTATAAGTTATAAAAAAGATAATAATTTTGATGATATATTATTAAAAATTATTAAAAATAATAATATATTTTCAATTGATGATAAAAATAATACAATAAATAAAGATTTATTTAAATATATAAATAATATTAATAAAATTTATATTTCAATGTATAAAGAATTTATAAAAACAAAAGATGAAAATTCTTATGTATTAGCACGTTATTATTTTAATTTTTATTTAATAAAAAGTATGGGTATTCAATATGAAAAAGAATTAATAGATGAATTATCATTATTTTATGTTAATCTATTTAAATTAAAAATTTATTCAAAAGATGATATAAAAAAAATAGAAGCAAATATTAATACAAGAGAAGGTACTTATATATCTAATATTATAAAAAAAAATAATTATAAAAAATGTTTTGAAGTTGGTTTAGCTCATGGTATTTCTTCTATTTATATTCTTAAAAATTTTGGCACTTCTTTAATATCAATTGACCCTTTTCAAAAATCTCAATGGGATAATCAAGCTTTAAAATTTATTAAACATTTAGGTTATGATAAAAATCATTCTTTGATAGAGAAAAAATCACATGTAGCTCTTCCTAAAATGTTAGAAAAATATGGTGAAGATTCTTTTGATTTTTCATTTATTGACGGTGACCATAAATTTGATGTGACTTTACTCGATTTTTATTATAGTTCTTTATTAGTAAGAATAGGTGGAACAATAATTATTGATGATGCTTTACATGCAGGTGTAAGTAAATGTATTAAATTTATTGATACAAATATGTCAAATTTTAAAAAATTAGAATCTCCAAATACTATTGCTGTATATAAAAAAGTAGGAGAAGATAAAAGAGAATGGTTTTATCATAAAAACTTTTAAATGAAATTCGGATTTTCTTCTAAATATTGATATAAGTTTTTAGGATTAAAATATTGTAAATTAACAGATGAACCTAATACTTTTTCAAAAACATCTTTATTACATACTGGTATAATAATATTTCCCCAATATGGTTTTGTAAATATTCTTTTATAATTTTTTATATAATTTTCATCAAAATTATATATTGTTTGTATTTTTTGTAATATATTAATATACATCGCTTTATCCTCATAAATAAATTCTGAATTATTATTTTTTTTTAAAATAAAATCACTAAATAATGTTGAAAATAAAAATATCATTAAATCAATAACTTTTGAATATTCATTTAATAAAGGATTTAACATATTTGGATTTCTATAAATTTGAAAATTTGTGTATTTTAATAATGATATTAATTGTCCTTCTTTCCTTATTAAAATAGATGAAAATAGTAAATCAATTATTTTTAATTCAAACTCAATTGAAACATCATTTTTAGGGTTATTATTTTCATTTTTTGAATGATTTGAATATTTATAATTAATTATAATATTACCTGAATGGGTATCATAATGAACAAATCCTATTTTTTCTTGCATTTCCTTTAACATTTTTGATACTTCTTTTAAAATTTTGAAGAAGAGATTTGTAAAATCTCTTCTTTTATAAATACATGGTTTTTTGAAAAATTCATCAAGATTACATGTATGAGTGTAAACTCTTCCATTATTATATTTTGAAGCTACATTCATATTTGTTTCTGATATATTTCTCTCTAAATCAAATGTAATCTTATTTGGTTTTGGTATATAATTTGGAAAATGCGAATAACAATAATGTTGTACCATATAACCTATAAAATAAATAGTCATTTGATAATTATAATATGGATATAACTTTCTTTTTGAAAAAGTATTTAATTCACGATGTCTTAAATGTTCATGTTTGTATACATGATTATTTATACGAAAAGGAGCTCCCCAACTTCCTCTTTTATATTCTTCACTATTTTCATTTTTTGTATGTGTTTCATTTAAAATATATAATAAATAAAACTGTATATTTAATAAAACATAATCATTATAAGCTAAATATAAATCCATATTTCTTTGGTCTTTTAAATTTATTTGTATAGGAAGTAAAAGTTCTTTAATCCAAAATATTAAATATCTTTGTATAATTTCGATAGTTATACCATCATTTGAAATTGCTCTCTCATTAAATCTTAATTTATTAATTCCTAATCTTTGAATAAATTCTTCTTCATTTTGCATTTTGTATAAATTTTGTCGTAAATCTGATAATATTGTATTTTTATTGGTTGTTAAAGGAAAGAGTTGTATAGTTGTATATTCTCTTTCTTTATATTTTAAATGTTCTCTTTTTAAATCCAAAAAAGCTGCATATTCTTGATTTCTTAGAGGATTCAAATATTCATTTCTTAATTCATTCATTTTTGTCTTATTAATTCTAATCTCTTCTTGTGTTGGTAATGGTCTTCCTCTTTTTTGTTCAACATTTTCTTTAAATGCTTCTCGAATACGTATTTTACGATTTAAATTTCCAGATTGTGGATAAAAATCAATTAATTGAGATAATAATTCATGATATTTTTGAATACCTTTTATAATATTCATTCTTCTGAATTGATTTAATGTTAAACCATAACCTTCAAATAAAAAAGGTGATTTTAATTCTGGTATTAATTGTAAACTTTCTTTCATTTTATTAATTTCATCGCCTAATTGATTTTCCTCATTTAATAATTTTTCTCTTTGATTCTCTACATTATTCTCAATGTTAATATAATTTTTTTGATTTCTTTTTAATCTATTAATTCGTTGTTTTAATTGATTATGTCTAGATTCTTTTACTTTTATTTTTTGATTAATATTATTAAAATTATTTTGAATACCTAATTTTCTCAATTCTTCATAAACATAATTTTTTTTTTCTTTAATTCTTTGTTTATATAAATAATCCATATCTAAAATAAATTCTCTAGTCGGGTCTCTTTTTTCTTTTGTTAATAAATTATAAAAAGTATTTTGTCTATTCATTATTTATACTCTATAATTAAAAATGTTTATTTTTTAACTACAATGTTAAAATGTTAATTTTATTAAGTTAAATGTTCATTTTTTTTAATTAAAGAAAAATAAAAAAAGTTAAAATATTATCTAAATATAGGATAATATTATCAATGAAAAAAAAATCAAAACTTTCAATTAAATCAAAAAAAGAAATAAATAATAATAATAATCTATATTTATCTCAATACTTATTTTTAAATATTAATAAAAATAATAATAAAAATATTAATAATAATAAAAAATTATTAACACCTAATTCTTTTATTGACTATTGGATTTATAAATATTTACCATCACATATTAATGAATTTTCAAATACAATAAAATCTTATGAAAATAATCCAAATCCACTTAAAAAATATAATGAATTATTAAATTTTTATTTAAATGATTTAAAAAATAAAGGTTATAGTACATTAAATTTTGACATAATTTTTGAATCATTTTTTCCAAAACCAACAGAAAATATAAGTGACAAAAAGATTGATATGTCATTATATATGACTGAAATGATATCTTCTGATTTTTCTCAAAACACTATGCAAAAAAAAATGGATTTACTTTCAATTAATTCTTATTTTTCTTCAAAAAATCAAATTAAATTTAAATTAATTAAAAATATTAATAATGATAATTATAAAATTAATATTGAGGAAGTTAAAGATGATATTTATATAACATTTTTAAATTTTGATATAGATAATAATAATTATTATGAAGTTATGAAGTATAATTGGGGTAAAAAAGAATTATTTAATGATTTATTAAATAAAATTAAAATATCAAAAGATACAATACTTAATAAAAATTTTAGTTCAAATCCTATTCGAACTGTAAATTATAATTTTACTAATTCTTATTTAATTGAAAAATTGAATGATATTAAAAAAATATTTGAAAATATCAATTTATTTCAATATGTTATTAAAGATATGATGATTAATGAAGAAAATAACAAAGATTTATATAATTTATTGAAAATTATATCATCTTATAATATTGAAAAATTAATTTCACCAAAATCTGAATATATTAATAATTCTGAAGTATTTCAAGAATTTAAAGAACTATTTAAATTAGATATATTATTTTTATTACATAATTATATTAAAAATTATATCAATCAATTTATAGATTTTGATAATAATATTTATATAAAAATTAAAAAGATAAATGAAATATATAATTTTTACAGTTATGATTATGAAGAGAATAAAGAATTATATTTTGATAAATTTGATAAAAAAATAAATATAACTTATTTTTTAGGTAAAAAAAACTATAAATCTATATTTAAATCATATACAATTTTAAATGATGTTTTAAAATTATTTTTAATTATTTATGAAATACAAATGATTTATTCAATAAGTGAGGAAGATAATATTTTATCATTATTATTACATCAATATGATTATTCAATAATAAAAAATAATAATAATAAATATTTTATAAGAAGTGATATAGAGAATTATTATTTAAATAAATTTTATATATTAAATCAGATTTTTACAAATAAAAGTTTTGATAGTAGTTATAAAATAAAATATTATATACCTTTTTTATTAAATAATTCTTTATTTTTGAATATTAAATATGAATTAAATTTGCCATATGATTTAATTTTTAATAATAAATCATTAATAATTCATGAAAATTTATATTCAAATTATACTTCAAATAATAATTTTCTGGAAAATGTATCATTGAATAAAAATTATATATTATATAATAACAAAAATAAAAATTTTGAAGAATTATATTCAAAATTAGATTTAAATAAAAGAGAAGTTTTAGAAGAAAACTTTAGTAAAAATGATTTTAATATAAAAGATATTAATTTTAATTTATTAAAAGGAGGAAGTAAAAATAGTGTCTTGCAGACCTCAATGCAACAGACCTCAAAGGGGTCCAAAGCTATTATAGAGAGAAGTGGTGATAAAATTAAATTTATTAATTATAAATCTTATTATAATATTTATGAAGAGAAAGAATTAAATCCAATTAAAGATTTTAAACCTTCTAAATATGCTTATTGTTCATTATATTATGGAAATAATCAATATTTTTTAGATACAATGTTATTTGGTTATTCTTTATATTTATCGGGAACAAAAAATGATAGAATTTTAATTTGTACAAATGATGTTATATATGAACAAAGAAAACAATTATCAAGATTTTATAATAGAATTTTTGTAGTAAAACCTTTAGATATAGACCCTTTATATTTTAAAAGTGAAAATAGATGGTATGGTGTTTTTAATAAATTATATGCATTTTATTTGGAAGAATATCAAAAAATATTTATGATTGATACAGATATGATAATACAAAAATCTGAGAAAAAGAATAAATATGATTCATATAATGAATTAGATTTATTATTTGATGAATTAAATACACCATGTGGAATGTGTTATGATAAAGAATATATAAATAAAACAAATGAAAAGATACCTGAAAAATTAATAGATAGAGAATTAATAAATAATAAGACAATAGTGAGCGCAGGTATATTTTTAATAAAACCATCTAAAGATATTTTTTATGATATTTTATATAAAACAAATCCAGAATTAAATAAGAATATAAAATCAAGAATAAGAGGAAGTATTTTTCCAGAAGAAGCATTTTTAGCAAATTATTTTAAAAAAGATATTTATTGTTTAAGTGTAAAATATTCATTTACTCCATTTTGGTTAGATCCAAAGAATGATAAATTAGGAGTAAGGAATATATTAGAAAAGATAGATGAGAAAGATGTGGTAGTTGTACATTTTATAGGATATAAGAATTGGACATATCTGATGCAACCATTTTGGTTTGAATTTGAATATATAGATGAAAGTTCAAAAATAGAAAAATATAAAAAATTATGGTGTTTATTATTTTTTGATTTACAAAAATTATGTGAAAAAAATACTCATGGTATAGAATCATTTAAAATATCAAGTTTAATAAATTATTGTAAATGGAATAAAATTAAATTTTTAAATTAATATTTTAATATCTTTTTTTTAATTATTATTATAATATAGGAGATTATAATAAAAAAAATATGATAGATAATTATTATCTTTTAGAATATCCACTTAATGAAGAATATGAATTAAAAATAGATAATAAAAATAAAAAATTTGGTGAATTAAAAATATTTAAATCATATTCAGAAAATAAGAAAAAGATAAATAAAATAAAAAATAGTGATTTAGATGCAAAAAATAAAATATCAAAACTTGAAAAAGATGTTAGAAATACAAAAAAAATTAATGGTGAATTATATGATAAATTTTTATTTAATCTTATTAATGAAAGTATAGGAATATATCCAAATTCATTAGAATTTAAAGATATTAATATTTTTGATTTTTATAAATTAAAAGAAAAGATAAGTTTAAAAAAGAATGAAAAATTTAAAAAAATATCTTTTTTAATGTTTGGTGAAGAAATTTATAAAATAATGCATAAATTAGATTATTGTACAAGAGAAGAAAAATTATTTAATTTAAAAATATCCGCTTTAATTAAATTATTAGATGTTTTAGAATTAGGTGGTATGTATATATCAACAATTTTAGATTATTGTTCAATGAGAACAATAAATTTAGTATATTTAATGTCTTTATTATTTGAAAAAATATTAATAATTAATGGAGAATATATAGTAGGATATGGATACTTAGGTGAAAAAAGAATAAAAAAAGAGAATTTAGAAAAGTTATATGATAATAATTTTGATATAGAACCAAAGGTGAATTATGATAATTTAATTAAATATTTAAAAAATTATTTTACTTATTTAAATGATATTATGAATGATTTATTGAAAAATAAAACAAAAGATTATATAAATAAAAATTTTGAAGATGCTATTAATGGTATAATACAAAAAGATGTTAATAGTAAATATTTAAAAGAAATGATGTATAATTTTGAAAATAATTTTCAAATTAAAAAAGATAATAAATGGTTATACAAAATGATTGAAGAAAATAAAAAAGATTTTTGTAAAGTTTTACAGAAATTAATAAAAGATAACTCAATACAGAATTGTTTAGAAATAGGTTTTGGATTAGGAGTCATTTCAAATTGTATTTTGAATAGTAGAAAAGACTTATTATTATTAAGTATTGATAATCAACAAAAAGAAATGTGGAATAATGATGGTATTAAATTTATTAAAAATAAAGATAGATTTAATTTATATGAGGAACGGTTTATTGAATCAATAGTAGAAATAAAGAATAAATATGGAGAACAATATTTTGATTTGGCTTTAATTGATAGATGTGAATCATTTGAAAGAATGTTATTAGAAGTATTTTTTATTAAAAAATTATTAAGAATGAATGGGTATTTAGTTTTTGATAATATGTATTCGATAAGTTATTTTAAAATAATAGATTATATTGATAATAATTTTAAAGATTTAGAAAAGATAGAAAATAAAAATTATAATATTTATAAAAAGATATCTGATAGACAAACTAATTGTAATGAATTTTATTATTTTTAGTTAAAATATATTATTTTTTATATTAATTATATAATAATGATTATCATCTTTATTATATATCATGGATAAAATTTTACATTTTTTAGAACCTTTGGGAAATATATTTGTTGATGATAATGCAATTAAAAAGAAAAAAATAATAAAAAAAAAGAAGGTTATTAAAGAATCTTCTAATAATAAACCAAATTCAGAATTAATAATAAAATTAGAAAATAAAACAGAAAAAACAATTATTGGTCCAAAATTATTCAATAATAATTCTAATCAAATGAATAATTCTAATCAAATGAATAATATAAATCAAATGAATAATATAAATCAAAATATTAAATTAGAAGTAAAAGAATTAAAAAATAATAATCAAAATACTTTAGTAAATAATAATCAAAATCATTCTAAATTGATATTAAATTTTGAAAGTCCACGAATAAATGATATAGAAGGTATAAATATAAAATTAAAAGACCATCAGAAAGCATTAATAAGAAGATGTTTAAATATAGAGAAAGAATATATAAATAAAGATAATGAAAATTATGGTATAATGTCTGATTCACCTGGTGCAGGTAAAACTTATGTAGTATTATCATTATTATGGTTTATAAAATTATATTATGAAGATAGAGAAATATCAAAAGAAAATAGATTGAGTAGTTTAATAGTAGTACCACAGAATATATTGTCACAGTGGGTAGAAGCTATAAATAAATATTCTGATAAATTAAAATATAAGATATTTACAGATTATAATGATATGATGTTAATGAATTATTCATCAAAAACATTATATGAATATGATATCTTAATAACAACTCCATTATTTTATTATAATATATCATCAACATTTGAGAAGATGAATTATAATTTTAATAGGGTATTTTTTGATGAGATAGATTCTATATCTAATTTATTAAAAACACCATTGAGAGCTAATTTTGTGTGGTTTATAAGTGCATCATTTAATTCAGGTAAAGTTGGAGAATATAAAATAATACAAAATGAAATACCTTATCATACAGCGAAATGTGAGGAAGAGTTTATACATAATAATTTTGTATTAGAAGAACCTATTAAATATAATTATATATTATTTAATAATATAGTTGAGAATTGGTTAAAAGAATTAGTATTTAATGAAAAGATAATAGAAAATGTGAATGGATTAAATTATATAAATTCATATATAATAAAGAGTAATTCAGGAAATTCATTAGTAAATGGGTATTATATTATAAATGGTATGGGTAAAAACGAGAAAGATTTTATAAATTTATTAAGATATGATTTAAGATTAGTAGTAGAACAATATCCGAATGTATTAGAGATATTAGATGAACAGTTGAAGAGGGCTGAACAGATGGATTATCAAAAATCAGAAGAAATTAGAAAAGAATATAATAAGGTAAAAACAATAATAAACACATCAAAACAAAAAATAGATAAAATTAATAAAAAATTAGAATCAACATATACATGTTCTATGTGTTTTGGTGATATTTTTAGTGATAAAAAAGAATCAAAATATATATTAAATTGTTGTGGAGAGAATATATGTAAAAAATGTTATGATTTATGGATAAATGAAATTGATGGAAGAAATAGATGTTATTTTTGTAAAAAATATTATCAAAATAATTCTATTAATGAAACATATATAGAGAATAAATATGATGAAGAAGAAGATGCAGAAAAAGTAAAAGAAATAAGAAATCAAAAATTAGAGGATTTAAATAGAGTAAGAAGAAGAATAAAAGATAATAATAAATCTGGAAATTTATTTATAATAAATGAAGAGACGAATAAGATAGATGAATTTGATAGATGGGTGAAAATGTATATGGATAAGAATAAAAAAGTAATCATATTCAGTAATTATTTGAATTGTTTTATATTATTGGAAGAAATATTAAAAAAGAATGGATATGAATCAGTTCAATTAGATGGAGGAAATGTTGAAGATATAGATAAAAATATTAGTAAATATAAAAATTCAGCAAATGTTTTATTCATGAGTTCTGAATATCAGGCTTATGGTATGAATTTAGAATTTACTACTGATGTATTATTTATTAATAAAATACCGATAGAACATGAAAAACAAGTTATAGGTCGTGCTCAGAGACCTGGTAGAACGAATCAATTAGTAGTACATTATTTTTATTATTTAAATGAAGTTTACGTTTAAATAAAAAAGTAAAACGTAAAAGACAGATAAAAAAAGTGAATAATATTTTTTTTAAGTAAGATTTTTATATAAAATTATAAATAATATTAATTATACGTAAAATATAATAATAAAAGATGTTTTCTGCTTCAAACCAAACCAATACTTCATTTATGAATGTAGAAGATTTAATTAAAATCTATAAGAATCCAGATACACATGACGAATACATTAGAAGATTCGAACATATTATTGATGAGAAGAAGAGTAAAATTAATGATATTGTAAAAGTTTACAATACATTAAATTTTACTAGTATAGAACAAAACAATCAACTATATTTTAAAGTAGTAAATTATGATGGAAAGAGTAAAACAACAAATTTTAAGATTAGAGAAGGATTTAATTTTGATGAAAGAGTAGATGAAGTTATTAAAACTTTTGATGAAAATACTATTAAAGAAAATACTGATTTTAGAATGAATAAGATTTTTGATGTATCAGGATTTTCATATTGTAAATTAGAAGATTTGCATATGTATGGAAATAATAATGTAGGAGGATATATTCATCCAATTGTTATTCCTAATAGTATTCCAGTACTTAAAGAATTAGAATTTAATGGAAATCAATATAAGATGACAAAATATAAATCACCACTAGTATATACTTTACCAAAGATTAAATTAGGTTCAGAAGAATCAATTAAATTATTAATGAACACGAATAATATGAATGATAATTTTTTAAAGAATTATTTATATTGTTCAAATGATATTGAAAATTTAATTAAATTTGAGAATTTATATTCATGTTATGACAAAGAGATGAGTAATAAAATGCGTAATAAATATATTCATGCTTATGTTAAAAGAATGATTTTACAGAAGAGATATGATGTATTATACAATAAGATTGTTAATAAAAGTAAAATTGGTTATGGAATTGATATTAATTTAACAGAATTATTTTATTTATTCTATAAACATCGTGATGATATTTTTGTTAAATATTTGAGAGAGTATTTTTTTAATAAAATTATTGAGAAGAATAAACAAAAATTAGATAGTACAATTATTGATATTAATATTAGTAATTCTACATTAAAACTTCATGAATTTTTAGAAAAGAATGAAAAAATTAGTAAATTTTTTGATTATGTTTTTGAAAAAAATGGTGTTGTATCAGGTTCTTTTGCTCTAAAATATTTTACTAATATGGATTGGCAAAGTAGTGATATTGATGTTTATGTTCATTCTGAACATAAAGAAGATGTTATGAAATATGCAAAACAAAATAATTTAACTCATTGGAATTCAGTGACTAATTGTGGAAATGGAAATATGAGATATAATATGAATGGTGTCAACAGTATGGCTAATTTATATAATACAGAAATTCCTATTCAACTAATTTTTGTTGAATGTGAACCTTGGGAATTTATTAAAACAAACTTTGATTTTGATATTTGTATGGTAGGATATAGAAATAATGAGTTTTTATATCATCATAATAATTTAACAAAATTCAATGAAGGTATTGTAGTAGATAAATATATTAATAAGATGGTTGGAGATGAAAAAGACAATTATTCTGTATATAGAGCTGCAAAGACAATTGAAAGATTAGTCAAATATATTGAAAGAGGTTTTAATATCACAAATATTGACCATTTCTTAAATCAAATTGAAGTTAATATGTATTAAAAATAATTATTTAATACTAATTTATAATAAAAAATTAAAATTTAAATATATAAATTTATTTAAAGTTTAGGTTCCAGAAGATGAAATCGAGAACGAATACTTGGAAGAAGAAATAAGAAGCAGATAAAAGAGCAATACCTTTCAATATTTTCATATAATTAGTATTTTCTTTTTGATGTTGAATAATAATGATTAAATAGAAAGCGAAAATTGAAACGAGAAGTAAGGTTAAAGTTATCATTGTGAAAATTAAACTTGTCTTTTCATTAAGATATTGAATGGATAGAGGCATCCAAATCATAGAAGCTAATATCATACCTGAAATAGCAAGAGTTATTTTATAAATAGTATTTTCATCTAAGTCTTTTTTAGAAAAGAAATAAAGGAATATAAAAATATAACAAATAAAACAAAGTCCAATTGAATAATAATAGAATTGACGAGTCTTTCCTTTAATATTTCCCCATAATTTTTCAATAGCAGAAGGATATTTATTAGAAAAATAATAATAAGAATAAAGAAGAATTCCACCTAATAAAGCAATAAATAAGGTGTTTTTAATGGGAAAATTCATTATATTATAAATAATATTTACTATTTATAATTTAGATTAAAAAGTTTTATATAAAAAAATAAATAAATAATAATTAATTAATTTTTTTCATTTAGTTCAGAATACTCAATTTGAATAATTTTTTCAAATCTCTGCTCTAATTCAGAATTCTCAATTTGTTCAATTTGTTCAATTTGTTCTATATTTGTATTAATAATATTATTTTTATTTTTATTAGGTACGAATGGTTTAGCAGAAGCTTTAAAATTAAAATCATTTTTTTTATTTTTATGATATGATTTATTATGTTTAATAATTTTACTATACAAAATACTAATTAGATTTGTTGGATTTGGTAAAGCATGCATCATTGTTATAGGAATCCAAAATAAAGACCACATTTTATCATTTAATCTTAATTCATTAGGTAAAGTTAAATATTCGAATGGTAAATTTAATATTGCTTTAGCAAATTCACGATTCGATGATTTTGAAATATCAATAATATAATATCTATGTTCTTTATCAACACTATTCAAAAGATGATGGTCAAATATAGTAGTAATATGCATTGAGTCATTACAAAAATCATATAAATCTTTTTGAATCCAATAAGAAGGTTCTGGATAAATTGTATTTAAATCAATAATATTATTTTTAGTCCATTCTTTAAAATTATTATCTGCTATTTTAGAAAAATAAGGCATTAATCCTAATGTTGTTTCTTCAATAAATTCTCTTACAGCAGAATCTAAAGGGTCTTTATCATAATTTTCTACTTTTCCACCAACAGGATGAAAATTGAGACCTTTTTCTTTTTTTCGATATTCTTGACCTAAAAGATAACCATAATTATGATGATAAAAAACGAGAGATACACTCCAAATCATTTTTAAATTATATATTTTTTTGAATAAATTCAATAATAATAATTATTAAATTTTTTTTAAATAGAAAAAATTAGATTAAAATATAATAAATAATAAATAATTTTAATTTAGTATTTAATATAATGAATATTAATAAAAAAAAAATAAAAAGTAAAATACCAATAATAGTTGGTTTAACTACTTTACCTGATAGATTAAAGAAAGGTATAACAGCTAAAAGTATAATATCAATATTAGAAGATGAGAATATACCAGAAAAGATAATTTTAACAATACCAGAAAAGACTTTGGATGGTAGAAAATATGATATGAGAATATTGAATGAATATCCTTATAATTTGGATATAATAGAAATAAATATAGTGAAAGAAGATAAAGGACCAATATTAAAGATAGATGGATTAATAAAGTATATAATTATAAAAGATTATCTAGAAATAAGCGAAGTGCAAAAGATAATATTAATTGATGATGATATGATATATGGTAAAGGTATGATATTAGAATTATATAATGAATCAATTAAAAATGAAAAAGAAGGAATAGGATATGCAGGAAGAGTATTCAATGGTAAAGATTTAGTTTTTATAAAATTAAAAGAGGAAAATGAAGAATTAGAAGTAACTTTCATTGAAACATATCATATGGTAATATATCCAATTGAAGTTTTTATAAATAATATAATACAATGGAATATTTTTTTAGAAAAAATATATGAGATAGAAGAAGAAGCTAAATACACTGATGATATTGTTATAGGGAAATGGTGTGATTTAATGGGAATTAGAAAAAAGATTATAAATAAACATAACACAAAAGAAATAAAAGCTATAGAAAATAAAGGTGAAAAATTATCAGATAAGAATTTAAAAGGAAGAAATATGCGAGTTTTTAGGAGGTTATATTTATAAGTTTTTTTTAAATTGAATTAATATTTTTTAAATAATAATTTAAACTAAGTATATAAAAAATAAATTTTATAAATGAACTTAAAAAAAGTCAAAAATATAAAAATATAAATAAAAAATGTTGTCGAGTTGTTTAAAAACAATCTTTAAACCTAAGTTTAGTTTTGGACGTACTTTAAGTACACAAACAGAATTTTTAAATTCTATTCTTCAAAAGAATGGAATTATTAATAATAAAGCGAAGATTTATTACAATCTTACATATGATGAAATTAGAAAACATGAATTAGAAAATAATGAAGTGGAAGTAGCGGATGTTGATGGAAAAAAAGTTCATACAGTTTCAACCGGTATTTTTACAGGTCGTTCTCCAAATGATAAATATTTTGTAAAACAACAACCAAGTGAAAATAATATTAATTGGAATAATGTTAATAAAGCTATTTCACTTGATGTATTCAATAATGTATATGAACAAGTTAAAAATCATTTTTCAAATGATGCTAAAAAAATTTATATTTTTGATGGTTATTGTGGTTATTTAAATGGTGGTAAATATGCTAAAAAAGTAAGGTTTATTACTGAATATGCTTGGCAACATCATTTTGTAACTAACATGTTTGTTCGTCCTAGTAAAGAAGAATTAAAAAATGATAAAAATGAACCAGATTTTACTATTATTAATGGTTGTAATATTCAAAATAAAAATTGGAAAGAACAAAAATTAAATTCAGAAACATTTATTGGTTTTAATATTGAAGAAAAAAGAGCCGTAATCACCAATAGTCATTATGGAGGAGAGTTAAAAAAAGGCATGTTCACTTTGATGAATTATTGGTATCCTCTTGAAGGAAAACTTACAATTCATAGTTCCGCATGTAACTATGTTAAAAATAATAATTCTGAAAAAAAATCAGCAATGTTTCTCTCATTATCAGGTGGTGGTAAAACGACTCATATTTCTACTGCGGATTTCACAATAATCGGAGATGATGAAACAATTTGGGATGAACAAGGATTAGGAAATATTGAAGGAGGATGTTATCCTAAATTAGAAAAACTAAATCCAGAAAAAGAACCTGTGATTTATGGTGCTTTAAATGAATATGCATTAATGGAAAATGTTATTTTAAAGAATGGAAAACCTGATTTTTATGATTTATCAAAAACTAATAATACAAGAGTATCGTATCCTATTTTTAATATGAAAAATTATGAAAAAACCGGAAGAGGTACTCATCCAGAAAGAATTATTTATTTAGCATGTGATTATTATGGAATTTTACCTCGTGTATCTATTTTAGATAATGAACAAGCAATGAAATATTATCTGTGTGGTTATACTTCAAATATGCCAGGTACTGTTAGAGGAGAAAATACAATTAAACCAACTTTTTCATGTGCATTTGGTAATGCATTTTTACCTTTAAAACCATCAATTTATGGAAATTTAATGAAAGAAAAAATTAAAAAACATGGTTCTAAAGTATATCTAGTTTCAACAGGTTTAGTAGGTGACCCTCAAGACCCTAAAACAGAACGAGTTCCTCTTGAAACTACACGAAAAATTATTAAAAGTATTATAGAAGGAGATATTGACCAAGCACCAACAACAAAATTAACAACTTTAGATAATCTTGAAGTACCACTTAAAATTCGTGATTTAGATGAGAAAACATTAATCCCATGGAATTCATGGAAAAGTCAAGAGAGATACCATGAAGAATCGAAGAAGTTAATGAAGATGTTTGATGATGAGTATAAGAAGTATGTTTAATTAAAATAAAAAAAAATAATTTTTTTAATAATATTTATATTTAATATAAAATATAAAAATAATAAAAAATAAATAAAATTAATAAGTACTAATATCAGCAAAAAAAGAACCACTTCCAGGATTTCCAAAAGTTTGAAGTCTTATATCTAAATCATCTGTTGTTGAAAATCTAACAGATTTTGTATTTAATGAAACTGAACCTGTTGAATTTAATGTTAATGTAAGTGGTGTTGCAACGTTATTTTTATAAACAGTTAAAACAATATAATTTGTAGCGTCTAAAGTTCCATCAAATTTAATATATAAACTAATAATATTTGTATTTTGTAAAAAACGAGTTATATATCTTGTTGATGTACTAATTGATGCAATCGGAATAATACCTGGTACTAAATAATAAGTTGTATTACTAGCTAAATTTCCTAAAATACCATAATAAGTATTTGTTGGTGAAATTTGAACTGTAAAACTATTACCATTTGCTTCTGTATTTATTAAATCAGTTGATGCTAATAATATATTACCTACTGTTCTACTAATATCATATGAATTTGTTGGTGTCACTGCACTTGAAATACCACTAATAGTAGAAATTCTTAAATATAATAAAGCAGATGCATTTGTTGTTTCACAACCACCAATATTAGTTCCTGAACCACTAGCATATACATTTGTGTCTCTTATTGTAAATTGGTTATCACCACTTATTAATATACCTCTAGTTATTCCAGTACCACTTGAAGTCACATTTATAGTAGTTGCACGAATAGCATTTGATGAACTATTTGTAAAACTTGATGTTCCAGAAGAAACAACACCATAAATATTTGTTGCACCTGTACCAGTAAATGAAACATTTAAAACTGCTGTTCTTAATTTTGCATTAATACTAGAACCAGTTAAAAAATCAATACCTATTAAAGTTAAACCATCTGTTGCACTTGTTAAATTTAATGTTACATCTTCTATACGACAATTTTGATTTAATGACACTAAAGTTGTATTAGATGAAACATTTAATTGTTGAATTATTGTTGTCTGAACATTTGCACCTCTTAAAGCTACTCCTGTTGGTATTGTTATACTTTCTGAATATATACCCGACATTACCCATACAGTTTCTCCTGAACTTGCTACACTTAATCCTTTTGTTATTGTTAAATAAGGATTTGAAAAACTTCCATCTCCTATTGAATCATTTCCATTTTTAGCTACCCAAATAACATTTTGAGGTGAAGAAAATATTCCAGTTGGACCAATTGGACCAGTATACCCTTGAGGTCCTCCATAAGGACCTGTTGGACCTGTCAAACCTAAATTTCCTTGAGCTCCTGTAAAACCTTGTGGACCAGTAAATCCTTGTGGTCCAGTAAAACCAGTAGGTCCTTCTTGAGTAAACATAACTTGTTGAACAGTAGCAATAACAGATGGTATATTAGGACCATATAAAGTAATTGGATTAGCAACTAAAACGATATTAGTATCAGGAGTAGACCACATAATTTGAATAGTTTCATTATAAGATGTTGTTTCAACAAACCAATTCCAAGCAGCTACATTTTCAGATTTAGTTCCCTGGATCACTACAGTAGTATTTGACCAACTAATATCAGAACCATTTTGTCTTATCCAAATTTGTATGTTATCACCGGAACCTGAAGCTTTATTAATTTGTGCTGAAAATTGAATATTATATATTCCTGGATTATCTATTTGTATTATATCATTATTTACTCCTATTACAGATACACCGTTATTTGTTAATCCTGATTGATTTAATTGCATTGCTGTAGCTGTATTTGTACCTAATGCAATTTGTGTTGTTGTATCATAAAAAGAACCATAATATCCTAATGCTCCTCCTGCTCCTTGTGGACCCTGAATACCTTGTGGGCCTGTATCTCCCTGTGAACCAGTAAATCCCTGTGGTCCAGTAAATCCTTGTGGACCTGTGTGTCCCTGTGGACCAGTAAATCCTTGAGGTCCTGTATATCCCTGAGGACCTATATGTCCCTGTGGACCAGTAAATCCTTGAGGACCAGTAAATCCTTGAGGTCCTGTTTCACCCTGGGGTCCAGTATTTCCTTGTGGCCCAGTGAATCCTTGAGGACCCGTGAAACCTTGAGGTCCTGTATATCCTTGAGGACCTGTATGTCCCTGTGGACCAGTATGACCCTGAGGACCAGTAAATCCTTGAGGACCAGTTGGACCAATAGCACCAATTGCTCCATTTAAACCAACAGTCCAATAATTAAAAGTACCAGTACCACTAATATTTTCAACTATTAAAGTTAAAGAACCTGTTGAAGAATCATAAGATTGAACTAAACCATGAAAATGTTCTATTGAACTACCAGTATCATGACCAACTATAACATCCATACCTATTGTAAAATCTAATTCTGTCTGTGTTATCAAAGTTGTAGGATTTCCAATTACTAAACTTGATAAATCAATCTCTGTTGTTGATGTACCAGTAAATTTATCTCCTGCTTCTCCTGTAGGACCTAAATCACCAGTAAAACCTTGAGGGCCTGTAGCACCTAAATAACCTTGAGGTCCCGTAGGACCAATTTCTCCTCTATTACCTTTTTTTCCTTTACAATTTATTATTGTTGGACAACATCCTTGATTATTATTTGAATATAAAATTGCTCTTTTTTTTGGCATTTTCTATCTTTTATTTATCTTTTTATTTATTATTTATTATTTTTAATCTTATAAAAATAAATAAGCGAAGCGCTAAAGAAACGGAGATGACAAGGATTAAAGTTTTAAAAAAAATATAATATTTTCTTGTAAAATATTATAAACTATAAAAAATAATTTTTTCTTTAAGTTTTTACAAAAATAAAAAATTATGAAAAAATAATTTTTATTTTTTCTAAATCTTCTTTATTATCATATGAATATAAATATTTATTTGCCCAATTAGCTTTAACTTTATTTTGTGATTTTATATCATATGTTTCTAAATAAGGATGTAATGTAATACTCATTTTATTTGTCTTAACACTTGATATATAATTGTTATCAATTAAATCTTTTTGTGGAATAATATAAAATAATGATGTATTACAAATATGTAACCAATAAAAATCATTATCATCTTTTTCATAAGGTACAAATTTAGATTTTGAATTAATTATTTTTCTTTTTGTTAAACCAAATAAATATCCAATTGATTTTTTCTTTTTTGTAATATTATCACAAACTTTTTCTTGTATCTTGTAATTATTAATTATAAAATCATAAACTTTATATCCAATTTCATCATATTGAAAATTTAAAAAATTTAATTTTTCTTCACGTTTTTTTACATATTCTTGTTCTCTTATTGTAAAAATAGTAGATGCAATATTAAAATCTTCAAATGGTTTTTGAATTGTATTAATTAAATATTTATCTAAAAATTTATAAATATTATTTTTATTAAATTCATTATCTGAATAAATACTTTTTTGCATACCAATCCTAATTTTTTTTTTATTAATTAATTCTGAACCATTAAACATCCAAAATTTATTATTGGTTATATTAATTAAAATTACTATCATGTTTGAATAATCGTTATTTAAATGAAAATTATTTTCATCTTTTTTTAATGTAGTTTTTAATTGAACAGGTATCCATAAATTTTTTTCTAAATTTTTATCTTTAATACAAAAATCAACTAAACAACCTTCAACAGTTTTTTTTAATTCATATTTATCTTTAATCATATCTTTTATTAATAAATAACCATTGTGTTCTGTAACAACATTTCTACTTACTCCATCTATTTTATCATATTTTTTATTTTCAATTTGTTTTTGAATTGCATTTTTTCGTGAACATTTTGTACAAATAATTCCTTTATTTTTATTAAAAAAATTATAAAAATATATATTATTTATATGACCGCAACTAGAAGTTATATTAAGTTTTTCTTTATCAAAATCTATTTTATTTATTTTTAAATCATAATCTTCTTTTGTCATATTTAAAATACATTTTTTTTCTTTAAAAATATTAGTAAATTCTTCATAAGAATAATTTCTATGTTTTCCTCGTAATTTTTTATTTTTTTTTGTGATAATATTTTTAACAGTATTATTTATATCATAATTATCATTAATACTTATATTATTATTAATACTTACATTATCATTAATATAATTATTAACATCATTATTAACATCATTATTAACATCATTATTAACATCATTATTAATATCATCATTAACATTCATATCATCATTAACATTCATATCATCATTCATATTATTATTAATATTATTATTCATATCATCATTCATATTATTATTAATATTATCATTCATATTATCATCCATATTATCATCCATATTATTATTCATATTATTCATATTATTATTCATATTATTCATATTATTATTCATATTATTCATATTATTATTCATATTATCATTCATATTATCATTCATATTATCATTATCTTTGTTAATAATTATATTATTATCAATTTTATATTCTTCTTTTTCTTCAATACATTTTTTTATTTTTTCAATAAAATTTTTTTTATCAATTTTATAATTATCATATTTACTGTTATTATTTCCAATAGTTATTTTTATTTGATTATTTTCTATAATATTTTTATTTATTAACCAAATTTTATTATTTAAAATATTAACTAAAAAAAATATTTTTATATTATTTAAATTTTTATTTAAATGAAATGTATTTTCAGTAGTTGATGAAGTAATAATTTTAATTTTTAAAAATTCATTATTATTTTTATTTTTAATTTCATATTCATTTTTAGAAATTTTATTATTAATTTTTTTTATATTAAAATTTTTATTTAAAAGTTCATTTATTAGTTCAAATGATTTTTTCATATTAATAACATTTTTATTTTCTTCGTTATCTTTATTTTTTTTTAAATTATTATTTTTTATTAAATTTACACATTTTGGACAAGTAACTCCAGAATTTCTATTTTTAAATACGTTGTAGTGAACCGAATGATTATGACCACAACTTGAAATAATATTAAATTTATATGTACTTTTACATTTTATTTTATTAAAATCTTCTTCTTTTATTAATAATTTACAATTTTTATCTTCAAATACTTTTTTATAATCTTCAAATGACATTTTTATCCGACTGTTATAATTTATTTAATTTTCTTTAAGTTCATATTTTACTTTATTTTTTTAATTTAAAAATAAAGAATTTAAAGAAGCGGAGATGACAAGGATTGAACTTGTGGCCTCATCGTGTTCTGTTATACAAGAATTTATTGTATTATATTAACAGCGATATGCTCTAACCAACTGAGCTACACCTCCGCGAAGAGTTATACCTTACTCTTCAAACTAGGTAAATATTAAAAAAATGAAAAATAAACGCATTTTATTAATTTTTTCTTAATAAATGCGACCAAAATTTAAAAAAAATTAATAATTAATAATTTTTAGTTAAATCAATAACAAAATTACAATCAGCATACATATCTAATAACTCAAAATCTTGTCTTAATGGATTTTTATATAATTTATTTTTATATTTAATAGTTGATTGTCTAGAATAAAGAATAATATCAAAAAAGTCACTATAAACTGAACAATTTTTATAAAATGTTTTTTTTAACCAAGTACCTAAAGAACCAAATTTAGGAAGAATATTTAACAATTTAATCATTTGATTTAATTTTTCTGCAAATTTATTTAATTTATTCTCTTTTGATACAGTATAATAAGTATAAGGGTCTGATGTTGATGATGTTATAATATCAGCTTTATCAAAATCATTTTTTTTATAAATTTGAATAATAACATCAATAATATTTTGACAATATTTTCTAAGATTAATTATTCTATAATTTTTAATATTTTTAATACTTTTTTCAATTAATTTATTAAAAGTATTCATATCTGATATTTTTAATTTTTGATAAAATTCTAATTCTGGTTTGAATCCAAATTTCATATAAAATGTTCTTTTTTTTTCTATTAATTTAAATATTGATAATGTTAATTTTTTTCCATCACAATCTAATGTTGCTCCATCATTTAAATATGCTTTTTCAACATATAATTTCTTTAATATTTCTAATACAAATTCAACCATTTCACTTCCACTCATTGGATTTTCTTTTGGATAATCTTTTTTATCTATTTTATTTATATTATATATGTATACATTATTTTTATTTGATAAATTATTTCTATCCTGTAATTCTATCATAAATGGCCATAAATTAGGAGCATCTTTTGTGGCATATTTTAAAACAAAAGTTTTTCTTTTTTTATCTTCATATTCTTTTTCGTATAAATAAACAGGAAGTTTTGTTTTTTTATATTTTATGTAAAAATTATCTCCATATTTTTTATATAATTTTCTAACATTTTCTTGTAATTCTCCTTTTTCAAATTTTATATCAGACTTCTCAATATCCCATGTTTTCATCTTTATTTTTAAATCCCTATTTTTAATTTAGTTTTTTTAAATTGAATTTATTAAATAAAAAAAATTTAAATAATAATTTATATAAAATTAAACTTAAAGAAAATCATATAAATAAGATGATATAAAAATTAAAAATAAAAAAAGAATAAAAAAGAAGATGGATTTAAGGATAAGTTCGGATGAAAGTTTAGGAAGACAATTCAGGAAGAGTGATATTGTTAATTTAGCAACAATCACGACGGAAGATAGAAGTATAATAATATATCATTATCCTGATTTGAATTGTTTTTATCTGAATGATTATAATAAAATAGAAAATAAAAAATATAAAATATATGATGTATATGACATGGAAATGCAAACATCGTATTATTCAAAAATAATAAGATTGAGAGATAATGAAAGATATAAAGTAGATACTAAAATAAATAGAATTTTAGAATTATTATTCTGTGATGATAGTCGTATAACTATAGAAGAGAATTAATTATAAAAAAAAGCTTTAGTGCTTAATATTTTTTTATTAATATTTTTATTCAATAAAAGGAATAAAAATAGTTCTTAAAGGTAAATTTCCATCAATAGAACAACCTGAAGCTCTTGGATGACCTCCTCCATTATATTTTTTACAAATAATAGATAAATCAGGAGACCATTCTTCGCCTCTCATAGAAATCCAGAATTGGTGTGATTGAACATCATATCTCCAATTAACACTAAAATCCGGTTTAATACCATTATTAAAATTAATTTGCATTAGAGCATTACCAATATCACTTCTTAAATCTTCAGGACCACTGTATAACCAAACGTTATACACAATATCTTCATAATTAAAAGTGCAATGAATAGCTTTTTTGCATTCTTTATCAATAATTTGATTTCTGAATTTATTAATTAGAGCACCTTTTTCATTCATTTGTTCAATAATAAAACTAATTTGTTCTTTAGTGACATATTTATCATATAAATTAGTTAAACCATTAAATGTGATATGTTTATCTTCGAATAATGCTGTATTAATATTCTTAGAATCCTTTAATTCCCATTTCCATAAATCTCTATCTTGAATGTATTGAATAAACCAAGGAATAATTAATTGACTATTAAAATATTCCCAAGTTATCACACAACCAGCTTTATTCATATCGAAAACAGTAAATAAATTTTGAGGTTTATTTTCCCGGACAATTTGTCCACTGGTTGCACAGATTTTATCTGTGTCATACATATTTTCAATATTTCTAAAAGCGGAAATGTGATGGTCTAAAATAACAATCTTATTAACAATCGGTGAGATTGTATTAATATAATCGACTGAAGGACAAATATCAACAAAAATAATATTTCTTGATTTAATATCTTCAATATTTAAATTGGGATTCTGACCAGCTTTACAATTAATTAATTGAGCACTCGGATTATGTCTTTTAACAATCCAAGCGGAAGCCGTTCCATCAGAACAATGTTCATGATAAACAATAAAATCAAATTTAAAAGGATTGATTTCTTGTCTAAAACTGGAGAATAAACTCATTTTTAATTTTTTAAATATAATTATTTTTATAATAATTAATAAATTTAAAAATAAATTATAATCATTTTTTTAAATTAAAATTTTACGTTTAAAAATAATCCAAAAAACGTAAATAAAAGTATTCAAATAATATTATTATTATATTCAGATTCTTGATAATATAAAAAATTATCGTAATAGGATACATTAGTAAATATTAAATCTTCAATAATGATTGGATTGAGAGGTATAACTTGTATAATAAGATAATTATGAAAACTTGGACCTTTTATTAGAAGAGAGAAAAATATAAAAACAACATATAGTAAAAAATAAAGTGATAAAATAACAAAATTATAAAATATTTTAAAAATGAATTTTTTGATGTGAGGATGTAAATATTGAATTGAATAAACAATCGAAGAATTATCATGAGTTAAATGAAAATTATCATAAAAACTTTCAAAAGAAGTGACAATTGGTAAAATAAATTGAGGATTTTTAATGTTTTTTGATAGAATATAAACTTTGTGATTAGGTATAGGATAATGAATATTCAAATTGACATCTAAATATTCTCTTTCGTCATCAATTAAACCAAAATTAGGATTTCTATTATGAATCGGTATTATATATCCAGTAGGTATAAATCGATATTTAATATAATTTTTGTTTGAAGAATAATCTAAAATTTTTACATATTGAGGAAATTCATTCCATTTTTTTTGGATATAAATTTGTTTTTTTGTTATATTTTTAATTAAATTATTTTTAATTGATTTTTTAAATAATTGATTTATTTTTTTATTTGTTTGACTTAAATGATTTATATCTTCTAAATATAAATATTCGAATATCTGTTCTGATATCATATTCTCATCTAATTTATTTATTAAAGATTCATTTTTTAAAGATTCATTTATCATTTAATATTCATTTTATCTTTATAATATATTTATTTTTGAACTTAAAAAAAAATAATTAAATAACAAATAAATTGTAGTAAATGAATTATATTATCGATTATAAAAGAAACGAAGAGATTAAAGAATGTATAATACCAGTTATAGAATTAACTCATAAAATTATACCTAATGAATCATTTGAACCTAATAATTTTACAAGTGAATCAAATTGTTTTCATCATTTAATAATTTGGAATAAAGATTTTCCAAATAGATTTGTTAAAAAAATTGATGCAATATGTTCATATTTAGAATATGACGTCTCACTGACACATCTTTCTGCGCAAGGCGCCAAGAAAGATGATATTTGTGTTTATATTATGTTAATTTGTTTAGATAAAAATCTTCAAGGTAAAGGTATTGCAAAAGAATTATTAAAAGAAGTTTATAAAAGAACAAATAATAAAGAAGTTTATGTTAAAATAGAAAAAACAAATCAACAATCCATTAGATTCTTTGAGAAAAATGGTTATGAAAGAAGAACTAAAAAATCAGTACCAAATGTTATATCAAAATCATACCGAAAACCCTATTTTATTTATTCGTTTTTACCTTATTTTGAAGAATAATATATTTGGTTAGATTTATGAATTAAACCTGAATTTATTAATTCTTGAATAAAAATTCTAAATTCAACTTTATTATCTGTTGTTTTCATTATTTTTACATTTTTTTTTTCTAAAAAATCATCAAATTCCTTCGATAATTCAATATATTCTTTAATCATTATTTTAGTTTTATTAATCCTAAAATATATTATTTATAATTTTTTAAGTTAAAAGAATTGTATTATAAAATATTCTTTTTTCCCGTGAACGTTGCTAAGCAACATTGACCGCATAGCGGGAAACGGCTTTTTTCTTTTAAGAAAAAAGGGGTTCTTCAATATATTCTTTAATCATTTTTTTTGATAATTCTAAAATATATTATTTATAATTTTTTAAGTTATTAAATATTCTTTTTTTATTAAAAAAGGTATTTAATATGATTGAGAATATGATTCTCCAATTGAACTAATTTTATTTGTGCGTTTAGCAACAAAATCGTCGATTAAACTTTTAACTCTCATCCATTCAGAAGGTGTCGATTCAAAGTCTTGGTCAACATCAATAACAAGAACATCTTCTTGTTCACTATTACATAACCATTCATCATGATAATCAGATACTACTTTTAAATATTCAAGTGGTACACACTTTTCTTCGCTTCTTTCGCGTTTTAACATTCTTTGATAAGAAGTCTCAGGATTAGCTCTAATATAAATAAATCCACTAGGACGATTAACTTTCTCAAAACATTCTTCAGATAACCAATCGAACCAACGACAATACATATTCCATTCAAGAGAGTTCATTTTTCCAGTTTCATATAAAGATTTAGCAAAAACCCATTTATCAGTGTAAATTGAACGTTCTACAAATCTAATATTTTTATCTTGTTTTTTCATAACATCTTCCATTCTTGTAAGAAAAGTATAACTTTGAAAAGAATAAGCCCATCTGTTTTGATCGACATAAAAATTACCAAGAATATTCATTCCAGTTTCATTATCTACTGTAGAACGCCATTTATCAACTGGTTCAAAAATAACTTCTGCTTCATCTTTCATTGCTTCTTTTAACATTCTGCAAAGAGTCGATTTTCCACTACCGATATTTCCTTCAATAACATACCATTGTTTATTAGAAGCATTTTTTTGTGTCTTAACAGGTTCAAATTTAGTCTTATATTCTTTGAATTCACTCATTTCTTTTTTCTTTTTTAATAATATATTTTATTCTTAAATATATTAAACGAACTTTCTTTAAATTTAAATATTTTTCACTTTTTTATTTTTTTATAATATTTTTACGTTATTATTAAAATAATTATACGTTAATAATAATTCTTTGTTATTTATTAAATAAATAAATAAAAAATAAAAATAAGAAAAAAATAAAAAATGATTTAAAAAAAATGTTAAATAATAAAATATAACCGTTTAGAATAAAAAAAATAACTTCTAAATTATTTATATAAACATAAAATTATGCCAAATAATAATGATTGGTATGTGATAGAAGGAAATATAGGAAGTGGAAAATCTACGTTATGTAGAATGTTAGAAGTTTTTTACAATGGAGAAGCTGAAGTTATCTACGAACCGGTAGATGAATGGAAAAGTGTTCAAAATAATGAAGATGGTAAAAATCTTCTTCAATGTTATTATGAAGAACAGAATCGTTGGGGATTTTCTTTCCAATTATATGGACTTTTAACACGTTTTCATGATACAATGAAAGAACAACAAAAAGAATTAAGATTTGTAGAGCGTTCAATATTTAGCTATAAGAATGTATTTGCAAGATTTTTATATGAAAATAAGAAGATGAATTCATTAGAATGGAAGATGTATGAACAATGGTTTGATTGGTTATCAAAAGATTCATTTGAAGTTGAAAATAAACCGAATGGATTTATATATTTGAGAGCTAATCCAGAGACATCTTATCAAAGAATGTTAAAGAGAGAGAGAAATGAAGAGAAGTGTGTACCGATTGAATATTTAGAAAGTGTAAATAAATATCACGATGATTGGTTATCTGAACAAAGTTTAGAATCAGATATATTAATTATAGATGTTGATAAAGATTTTGAAAATACTCCTGAAGAATGGATAAGAATTAAAGAATTGATTATGAATTTTATTGAAAAAAATAAAAAAAAGAATAATCAAAATAAGAATCTTAATCAACTAGAATAATTTATCATTTTTAATTTTTATAATTTTTTAATTTTATAATTTATTAAATAAAAATATTTATTTAATATTCTCCCAAACAACCATTCGGTCCGATATGAGCTAATTGATTAGGTTGAAAATCAGGGAAGCATCCTGGACATTTATTATTTTCTGAATTATCTCCAGAATAATTATTAAATCGAGGTCTTTTATTAGATTGAACTATATTGGATATAGAATCATCTGAATTATTTGAATTTCTAGTAAAAATAGAATCCAATAATTCTTCTTCTTCTTCTACATCTGATAAAGAAGCTGGTTGAGAACCATCATCAGATAAATTTACTGATGAATTATCATCTTTATTTGCGCTTTGCTCAAAAAGATGTGTCCGTAAGACGTCACCAATTTCTATTGATTCTATTGATTCTCTTTCTTTTAGAGAATTTGTTAATGAATCATTTTTTTGATTATCTTCCAAGTTTTCATTGCTAATACAATTGATAACATCATCATTTTTAATATTATTTCCAACATTATTATGATAATAATGTTTTTGATTTTTTTCAGAAGATAAAATGGTTGTCGATGAATTTTTCTCTGATTTTTTATTAATAACGATTTCTGCATTATCATTATTCTCAATATCTTTGTTAATATTAATATTAATATTATTATTTAAAAAATTATCAAGAGATAGAGGATTTGTTAAATTTATATTTAAATTAATATTAATAGATAATTCAATATTTTTTTGCATTTTATACTTTTTTTATTAATAATTAGATATAATTATTAAGATATATATAAAAATCATTCATTTTTTATTTATTTTATTTACGTTACTAATATTTTTTAGTTATTTAGTTATTCAACTCTCTAGGAGAAAAACTATTCTTTTTTTCTTCATAACTATTTTCAATTATTTTATACCATTTAGGAGAAGAATCTTGATAATTTTTTTTTTTATAAGTAGTATTTTTAATTGTATTTTTGTTATAATTTATAATAAAATTACTGATATTTTCATCAAATAATAATTCGAATGGTAAATCCATTTTATCAATATTTGAAGAATTTATTGTTATATTATTCCTCTCGCGGAATAATAATAGGTTTCCTGGAATTGATTCATCAATTCGCGGGGAAAAGTATTCATCATATGAATTAAGACTTTTGTTCATTTTCTCTATAATTATTAATTTTTAATATTATTATTTCTTAAAAATTATTTAAGTGCAAAATAATTATTACCTATATATATATTAATATATTATTTTAATTAAAAAATAATAACAATACTTTATTGTAAAATATTTTTAATAAATTAAAAACTTATAATTTCTAAATAATCTTTTTTAAAATCATCAAAATAAAATAAATAATCATCAATACCTTTAATAATATAATTATTATCTTTGTTGGTATCAATTAATATATGTTTTTCAAATACATCTTTTATACTTAATAATCTACCTTCTAAACCATTATATTTTTTATTTTTTCTTTTTTTACCGTCTGGATGATGCATTTTCCATTCGAATTGTAAAGCTTCAATTCTATCTTTGAATCCTTCAATCACAAAAAAATATTCCCATGACTTTCCTCTAGTTGCTTTAGCACCACCTTTAATAATACCATTATGTTGTTTTAAACGACGTTCTAAATCATCCGTCACACCACAATAAGTTCTTTCAAAATCAGAATGTATTATATAAACATATGTTTTTTTTTGTTCTTCCATTTTATAATAAATAAATTTATCTAATTATAATATTATTAATATTTTTTTAAGTATATATTTTTAAAATAATTAAAAATAAAAAAGTATAAAAATAATAGAGATAGAATAAAGAAAAATAAGAAATGGTAGTATATGAATTAAATGTAAATTTAGCGAGAAAAATAGATTTAGAAGTTATACCTTCGATAGTATTAAATCAAGTATTAAATAGAAATTATTATGGATTAATAAACATATTAAAAAGAAATCAATTATTATGTAGACAATTAATATCATTTTATTATCAAACTTTAAAAGTGAATCAGAATTTTATAGGTCAAAGTAAAGAAGGTTGTCCATTCACAATACCATGGAAAACAAAATATGAAGAAGATAATGGAAAACCATTAATAATAAGTTTTCAAAATCAATATCAATTATGGCAATGGGTGACAATAAATAATTCGCAAAATATGCAGACACAATCAAATTTTCAATTTTTAATATTTTCATTAGGAAATTATTTAACACAATTAAGAACAGCACAGAGAGTATTAAATCAGAAACAAGATGCATGTTGTTATTATAATTTAGGTATAAATATTAAAAATAATGAAGAATTGAGAAATTATTTAAAGAAATGGATATATTAGAATGAAAACTAAATTTTTTTTTATAAAATAGAATTTTTATATAAATCAAATATAGAAATAGAATATATAAAAATGAGCGAAAATGATTCACCTGATTTAATACCTTTACCAAAAAAAGTTATACCTAATGTAGATTCTTTAATAATACCTGCTAAAATATATAATATTGTTAGAGAAAGAAGACAAAAATTATTAATAGAAGTTTTTAAACGTGATGTATCTTTAGTTAATAGATTAAGTGCTTTTTTCTATCAAACTTTAGCAGTAAATTATCAAGATTTTATTAAAGGAAAAAATGGTGGTTGTGCAAAAGTACCTTGGTATACACAATATCAAGTTGAAAAAGGTAAACCTTACATAATATCAGCCAGAGAACAATTTTTTTTATTAAGATATATTTATCAACAACAAAGAGATGGATTAAACACTAAATCAGATTATGGATATTTAATGTTTTCATTGGGAAATTATTTGATGAAGTTAAGAGAAGCATGGAATTGTTGGAATACAAAACAAGGGAATATAGTATGTTATTATTATTTAGGTATTGATATAAAATCACCACAAGAGATGTATCAATTTTTAAGAAAATATGTAGAAAAATGATGATGTTAGAACAGAATTAGATTTAATAATTTAAATATTTTATTTTTTGATATTTTTATTTTTTCGGAAAAAAATGAAAAAGATAGATAAATAATAATAAAAAAATGTTAGAATTGGAAAGAATAAATAAGGATATAATAAAATATAATTTAATTGATTATTTTAATTTTGAAGAATTATTTGGGATTATAAATTTAGGTAAAAATTCTTTAATAAAATGGAAGAATATAGATTATAGAAGAGATTATATTAATAATTTATATGAAAAACTAATTGATAGAGAAAATAAAAACTTCATTTTTTTTAAGGAGAAAACAAATTATAATCAATATTTAATAGATTCAATATTTAATTTAATAGAGAATGATAAGAAGAACGAATTAGATGGATTATTATTATATAATATATTTTTACAATTTATTCATTTTAGTGATATTCGAAAGATTATTTATTTAATTGAAAAATATAATATAGATTTATCCATACCTGATAATTATGCTTTAATAATAACAATTAAAAATAATAATAATGAATTATTTAATTTTTTAATGAATAATGAAAGTGTAGTTAAAAATATTAATAGTACTATTTTATATACTTGTTGTATTCATAAAAACTATGATTTTTTAATGATTATTTTTGATAAAATAAAAAATGAATTTAATATAAATGAATATAGAAGTGCATTATTTTATGCTTGTGAACGTGGTGCATTAAGAATAGTTAAATATATAATAGAAAATAATAAAGTAAAAGATATTATCAATGATAATAAATTATATTTATCTGCTTCAATATCTTCTGGAAATATTAATTTAGTTAAATATATGTTTAATGAAGTTGGATTTAATATCAAACATCATAATCAATTAGCAATAAGAACAACATGTGAAAATGGTCATTTACATATATTAAAATATTTATTAGAATTTAAAGAAGTTGAACCAGAAGTAAATAATAATTATTGTTTGAGAGTATGTTGTAAAAAGAATTATATCTCATTGGTAGAAGTATTATTAGAAGATGAAAGAGTAAATCCATACGATATGAATTATGAATGTTTTATGATATGTTGTAAATTTGATTATTTTGATATCTTTAAGTTATTAGTAGAATATAATAAAAATATTGATTTAACATTTAATAATAATATTCTTTTCAAAATAGCAGAATATTATGATAATAAAGATATTATTGAGTATTTACGAAAATAATTTAATTAGTTAATTTTTGAGCTCCCATAGCAGGCATATTCATTTGCATATCTCTCATACCAATATTAGCCATACCTACACCTTGTTCAAGAGCTTGTCTTTGGAAGTTTTGGAGACCAGCAGCTACTTCTTCTTCATCTGAAGCTTGCTTACGAGGTTTGACAGACATCTTACCGGCCATATCTTGACTCATAGTACCATCATTATTTTGAGGTAAGAAGTTAAAAACACCGAATCCTTCAACCATTCCATAAGAACGGAGAAGATATAAAACTACGGCAAATACAACAGCATGAACGGCAGCAGCCATCATGGAAGTTTGTCCGGTCATCCACCATTTCTTACCAATAGGAGGTAAAGTTAAGAGAACACCGGGTGAGAGAACGAAGAAGAGAATTGCTAAAGTGATATATTTCATCATTTTGATTTTATTTTTTCTTATATAATTTAATTAGATATTAATATTTAATTAAAATGAATAAAAATAAAGATAATTAATTTATTTTTAATTAATTTATTTTTTTTGGATGCATTTTCCGTTATGAATTTTTCCTTCATTTGATTTTCCATCACTTTTATTTGGACATGATTTATCATTCTTTAATACAGATAAACAACATTTTTTACCTTCATATTTTTTATTTGAAGCATCATAATAGTGATAATTATCATATGATTTATTTAACATAAAGTTTTCAATAATACCTTTATTTGTTAAACAATAACATATAACTGCAAAAATAATGGCATGAATAGCAGAAGATAAAATAGATGTTTGTCCAGTCATCCACCATTTCTTACCAATTGGTGGTATATTAAGAAGAACACCAGGAGAAAGGATGAAGAATAAAACAGCTAAAATAAGATATTTGAACATTTTGTTAGGTTTTTATAATATAATTAGATTTTATTAAAATATATATAATAAATAATAAAAAATAAATAATTAATAATTAACACCACTAGCAAAATTAGATAAAATAACGCGGTCATAAAAAGTTTGAAAGTATTGAGGAGTATATCTTTTTAGAGTTATTTTATTTTGATTTATTTGATTCTTCTTAATAATTTTCAAATATTCTATTTTTTTATTTTGTTGATAAGCTAATTGAGGTGATTGTAGTTTATTGTAGCGAGGACCATATATATAAAAATGCATTTTTTTATTTAATTATAATAAATATTCTTAATTTATAAGAAGAATTAAAAAAGAGAAAAATAAAAAATAAATATGAATTAAATATATAAAAGGAATAAAATGTGTGGTTGTGGTAAATTAACAATTAAAAAATTAAATAATAGAAAAAAGAAAATGATGCAAAAGAAAAAATTAGCTCAAAATATTCAATTAAAATTAGAAAATTCTAATAATGTTAATGATAATTCTAATAATTTAGAATTTAATCCTACACATGGTTTAGTTGGTCAAACAACTGCTCAAATTAGAGCATTCGGAGGTGTTGGTACAAGAAGAATTAGAAAAAGAAGAGGATTAAATAAGAAAAAAGGAAAAAAGATTCAAAGAAAATAAATAAAAAAATATTTAATTAATTTTTTTATGTTTAAAAATAAAAAATAAGTTTATTTTGTAACTTTAGAAAAAAATCGATAAATTGACAAATGTGTAATTGTGGTGCAAAATTAAATACTTATCAACCTTTATATAAACAAGTATGGACAAAAGACCGTTTAGGGAAACCAGTTTTAACAAAAGTACCTTTACCAAATCCAAAATTAAAGAGACAATTAAAAAGATTAAGACAACAATTTTTAGAAAAGAAAAATGCAGTCACACTCGAAGAACAAATTGATTTAGCCTTAAAATGAAATCATTTTTTTCTTTTGTAAAAAATGGGTTTAATTTGGACCTCTATTAAGACCAGGAAGAGAGTTTAAATTATAGAATCCAAAATTATTTTTTTCATAAGGAGCATTATAACAGAGTTGAATATAATTAGCTAAAGATTGTCCAGGATTTAAATAAAAATCTCCCATATAACACCATATATTTTGAGTATTTTGATAAACAAAAGATTGTACTTTTCGGCGACCGTCTGGTAAGAGAGGATAAACAATATATTTATAGTTATAAGTGTTCATATAGAAAAAGAAAGTTTGAGTATTTGTTTTTTTAGAGAATTCTATGAGATAATCTTTATTCGATTTTCTGATAGATTGATTATTGTTCATGAGGTTGCGCATTTGACGGCGTTTTTGAGTGAGAGCTTCAGTGGCGTAGTATTGGTTATAATAATTTTCAACGAGAAAATCAAATTGATTATGAGTGAGTTTTTTTTTATTTAAAAGATTAAAATATTGTTGATTATAACAGTTATTATTAATAAACATTCTTCTTAATATAATATTGGATTTTATTTTTAGTAAAAAATATATATAAAAATTATAAATTGAATATTAATAGGAGTTAATTAATTAAAAAAGAATGGATATAAAATTAGAAAGTGATTTATTAGAATTTAGATTAAAGGATAAAAAAATAAAAAGAAGTAAAAAAAAATTAGAAAAAATAGAATATCCTAATATAAAAAAATATGAAGAAGCTATTAAATGGATTAATGATAATAATGAAGGTTATGTGAATTTATATGAACCGAAAAATTATATAAAATCTTTTAGAGAGATAGATGACAAAAAAGTTGTTGATTATTATTTACAAAAACAAAAAATAAATATTGAATTTAATATTGATAATATAAAAATAAATAATAAAGAATATCCATCAATATTAGATGAATATAACTTTAATAAATTATATCCAAATTTACATGGTAAAAATATATTTTGGCATCAATTTTTAAATCCAATAAAACCTTATTTTAAAAATAAGAAGATAATAAAAAAAATAACATTTTTTCCATTTATTTCACCTGATAGAGGTTTTATAGAAAAAGAATTAACTAATTTTTTTGATAATAAAAAGATTATAAAAAGTTATATATTTTCATTTAATCAAAGAATAGGTGAAAAACATAATTTTAAAATATTTCCATCTGTTGTTTTAGGTGATATAAATAATAATAAATTATCAAATAAATTCAATAAACAAACTTTAAAAAAAGTAAAATTTGATTATGCTTATATTCTATTAAGAAGAACATTTAAAGACCCTATAGAAGTTGAAAAGAAAAGAGATATAGAAGGTAGAAAAGAGAAGTATCTATTACCAAGTACGATTAATATAATAAATTTTTTATTAAATCATTCTAATAAAAATGCATGTTATTTATTATATTATTACGAAGGTTTTAGTATAGAATTTATAAATTATTTATGTTATTTAACTCAATATTTTGATAAAATAAGGATATTTAAAAAAATACATGACCAAAGTGTTTATTTAAATTTATGGATAAATTTATTAGGATATAATGGTAAAAAAGTAAAAGATTATAATTCAAAGAATAATTATATAAAAAATTATGAAGAATTATTATATAAATTTAAGATATTTAATGAATCGAATCAAAATTTTTATATAAATTTTTATTATAATATAAAAAAAGAAAAACTAAAAATTGAAGATTTTAGTTTTGAATCTTTAATACCAAAAATAATATTATTTATAGAAAATAATAAATTTCCATTAAATCCAGTTTATAATTCAAAATTACAAGAATATTCTGATTTAACATTAAATGATATGAATAAATTTGTATCAGTTTATTATAATTATTCAATATTTGATAGTTATACTGAATTAAATATAAAAAAAAATAATTGGATATTATTATCTATATTCTTAGGAAAACAAAATGATAGAATAATGAATTATTATTTATTAGGTTCAAATAATAAATTAGAATTAGAGAAAGATTATGGTTTAGAAGATAATTTATATATACTTAACTCTTTAAATTTTATACCAAATAAAACAAATATTATAAATAAAAATACATTTTTAATAATAACAGATAATATAGATACAAAAACATTATATAAATATATTAAAAAAGCAAAAATAATTATGATTAAAAAAGATAAAAATTTACCATTTGAAGATTATAAAATAATAGATAAAAGTGAGAATTATTATTATTTAATGAAAAATTAATATTCTTAAAATTTATAAATATATCCTATATTAAGATAATCGATAGGAGTTAAATTCATATTATTTTCAACATTTTTATTTAAAAATTTATTATTTAAAATATCAAATAATTTTTTATAATATTTATAATCAGATGAAGATAAATTAGCTATATAATGAAAGATATTACCATCGTTAAGTATTATATCTGTTTTTTCATTACAATCAATATTTAATTCAATAATATTTTTTATAATATTATCTATTTTTTCTTTTTTATCAATTAATTTAGTTATAAAATTGATTCGATATAAAGAATCTTGATTTTTTAAATAATTTATATTATTATTATTTATATTAAAATGATAATTATTATGTTTTTTTAATAATTCATTTGTATTTATTAATTTAGTATTTTTAGTACAAATATAACAATGAGTTAAATTAATTAAATTATATTTATTTTTTAAATAATCAATTGACCATTTTAAATGTACAACATCATCACCAATAATAATAGAATTTGGATAATATGTAAATATTTTTTCAACAAAATCAATTAATTTTTTATCATTTTTTTCAAAGTCAATATAAAATAAATCAATTGGTATTTTATATTTTAAAAGTAAATTAAAATTTTGATAAATATCACCTTTAATTGTATATAAATTATTTGCATTTTTATTATTACTACAAAATGTTTCATATCTTAAATATTTATAAAAGAATTTTAAATCAATATCACTAATTTTATTATTAATAAAATCAGTCAAAAATAAATTATCATATCTATCAAAACCAAAATATTTTAAATTATTATTTTTAGATGTATTTATTATATAATTAGTTGCATAACCCATATAAGTACCAAATTCACATACTGAATTTATATTATAATTTTTTAAAACATAATCAACAGCTAATTTATTATTATAACTCATCCAACCAAAATCATTAGTTGGTATTTGATTAGTCATCCAACTTTGAACGAGTTTACAATTATTTTCAGATAGAATATTATTTGAAGAATTAAAATCTGAGAATCCACTTAAATCAAATGTTTTTTGAATAAAATTAAAGTCATTTGATGATATGATAGCACCAATAGTATTATAAATTCGAGCAAAGAAGTCTAATAATAAAGAATTTAAATCAAAATAATTATTAGAAAATCCATTAATTTGTTCTAAAATAATAGGAGTTATATATAATACATTATTATAAAAGATTGGATATCTTGGTTTAGAATTAATTTTTTGTTCAAAATTAGATAAATTATTAAAATTTATAATTAAAATATCTGGTTTTTTTAAATATTCTTTTAAAATAATTTTATTTATATTTTTAATATCTTCTTTATTAAAAATATTTATAGAGACTTTAGATATTTCTTCAGATTGATTTTTTTCATAAAAAGCCTTCATATATTGACATTCAATAATTTTTTTAGGATTAGAAGATTTAAATTTTAATATTTTATTATCAAATAATTCTTCTAAATTCTTTGTTTTACTTTCTTTCATCATCATTTTTATTGATTTTTTTTTTATAATATTCATTTATTAATTAATTATATTTACCTAATATTTAAATGATATAAATTTTTATAATTTTATTTATCAAATGAAGATTATTTTTTATTTAATTTTGAAAAATGTATTTAATAATTTAATTGATTTTTTTAATTTATCTGGTTCTGGTGAATATGCCCACATAATCATATTAATATGTATAATAGTAGGTAGTCCTTTTAATGGTCCATCTTTATGAAAAAGGGGTATTTTCATTTTTTTACTTTGACCTAATTTACCAGATACTTCAATTTCTCTTTTTCTTTCCCAATTAACACCGTCTGGTTTATTTTTTCTACATGGTATATCTTTTAATTTTTTCGGATTTTTTATTTTTTTATAAACAACAAGAAAACCTTCATCACTTGTTGATGGTTTTTCTAAACCTCTTGCTTTTCTTGATACATTATAATAATCTGCTAATTTTTCAAATTTATTTATTATTTTTAAATCTAAGTAAGGGAACTTTACATGAGAACCACCTTTTAATTTTTTAATTTTTTTTAAGAATTTTTCATAAATTTTCATAGCATCTTTCATATTTTTAGTTTGATGAGGATGATATTTAGCACGATAAAACATAGTAGTTGCTACTTGTTTTTGATATTTAATAGGTTTATTTTTAATTTTTTTTAAAGATTGAATAGCAGTATTTTTATTTTTAAATCCTAAACCATGAATAGTGGATTTAGGATGAGCATTAGTAAATAATTCAATAGATTTTTTTTTTTCAATTTTACCCATTGGCATATTATCTATTAAATTAATAATTTTTGGTAAAGAATTATATTTGTTAGATAAAAATTTGAGAGAAGAATCATAACCGAATAATTTAATTTGGAAGAGATTTGAACGCGAATTTATAATATATTTTTTTATTTTAACATTTCTTATTTTTAAATCATTTTTATATTTTTTTAATTCTTCATCAAATTTTTTTTTTTTAGATAACATATCATTTGAGTATTTTAATTCTAATATTCTATATATTTTTTTCATAAATTAACCTATTTATATATTATATAGATAATATATTCATTTATAAAAATAAAAATTAAAATAATTATTATAATAAAAAAGATTCAAATTGATAATTTAATTGAATATCATTTTTGATAAGTTGTCTTTGAAAATAATTGTTAATATTAATATTATTTTTTTTATTTTCTATCATATTGATATATAAAGAATATAATTTTTTATAAATATTGTATGATATATTATTATATTTATATTCTTCAAGATAATCAAAGATACATAAAATTAAAAAAAGATTATTATTATTTATAATAATTTTTTCTTTTTCAAATAAATCAATATACATTAAACAGATAGTTAAAATATAATCATCATTTTTACGAGATAAATTATTTTCTAATATAATATGTATTTGACTTATAATAATTATATAAATAGAAAGAATATTATATAATTTAACATCAAAATCGTATTCAAAATCCTCAATTAAATAATTTATTTTATTTATTGAAAAATTAATATTATTATTTTTTATAATATCTATTTGCTTATTTATATATGATTTAATATAAGGATTTAAATAAAAATTATTTAAATTTGAACTTAAATTGATATTAGTGACATTAATTTTGTGTATAATCTCATTAAATTTATTGATATTTAATTCATTAAAAATATTCATAATTAATTCTTTATAAAAATTTAATATATTATTTTTTATTTATTTAATTTAAATAAAAATTAATTAAAAAATATAAATAAAAAATGTTTAAATATGGAAGAAAATAAAACTAAGCAAATAGTACTAGATGATGATATTAAACCGATAGATGTTATTTTTAAATTTATAGAAGAAAAATTAATAGTACCAAAACCATTATTTATGAATAAATATATACCTTCTAATAAACCTGAGATAGAAAAAGGAAATAGAGAATATAAATATCAATTAAATTATAATAAATATGACCAGTCAGAACTTAGAGAAAAAAGAGAGAAAAGAAAAAAAGAGAAAATAGCATCACAAATGTTATTTAGATTATTAGAAGGAAATGGTAAAGCAATATATATAATAGGTATTGAAGATGATGGTAATAATAAAGGAATAAAACTTAGTGAATTATATGAATCTTTACATTTTTTAATAGATGCGTCAAAAATAATAAAAGCAAAAATTAATAGTATTAAAATATATAATGGGAAAGAAGGTTATGTATCAACAATAAGATTGAGTTTAGATGTAAATTTAGATTATAATATAACATTATTTTAATTAAGGAAAAAAAATAAAAATAATATATTATAATAAAATTTTAAAAGTGCGAAGTAGATAAATAAAAAATCTAAATTAATAATATAGAATAACTAAATAATGGAAGAAGAGATTGTTAATGTTGTTAATGTTGTTGAATCTCCTAAAAAGAAGAAAATGAATAAAAAAGAGAATAAAAATAATTCATCAAATTCATCAAATTCATCAAATTCATCAAATTCATCAAATTCTAATAATTCATCAAAAAAGAAGAAGATGAAGAAGAGTGAAAATAAAGAGAATAATAAAGTACAAAATAATAAAAAAGAAAACAAAGAAGTTAAGGAAAATAAACCTAAAAAGAATGGTGGATTAAGAACTTTCAAATTAGCAGACCCTTTAATTGTTCATCGTGAACTTCATGGAAAAGTAGCTAAGAGTAAAGACCCTCATGGTAAATATAGTGATTTAACTCCAGGTGGTGCTGCTAGAAAGGTATTTAGACGCATAGCTCGTTCTCGTCAATTAGAACAATTAGTAAAAGATGGAAAGACTAATGCTAATGGAAAACTCCAAAAGATTAATAATTATGGAGCAGCATTCAAAGGAGCTGATAAGAATGTAGTTTTCTGTATTATTGAATTAGATGATGATGGAAGTGAAGTAAAGAGATTTTATTATAAGGGTTCGAATAAATTGGACCAACCAATTATGGATAAATTCATTGGATTTAACATTAAAACAGGAAAGAAAAAGACAAGTATTCAATGGGTTGTACCTTCAATTCATTCAATTAGTAAAGAAGAATATGAAGCTAAAATAAAGAATCAAATGTAAATAAATAAATAAATAAATAAATTAATATTTTTAATATAAAATTATCAATAAAAAATTGATAATATAAAATAAGTGAAACGAATCTTTTTTTTGTTATGTATAAATAGCGGTTAACCTAAAATTATTTATTAAAAAAATGAATTATATAAATACTTCAGTATCGAATCAATTAAATAGACAAAATAGTGTTCATGATATTTTAAGAACTAATTATAATGATATTTTTAAATATTATCAAAAAGGTGAATATCCATCTGTTGATAGATTAATTGTTATTGGTGATATACATGGAGATTATGATGCATTTATTCAAGTTTTACAAAAAGCAAAAATATTAAATAATAATTTAGAATATGTTGGTGGTAAATCACATGTTGTTCAAGTTGGTGATATATTAGATAGAAAACCCCGTGAAATGGATGGAAGTGACGAAGATAGTGAAGCAAGAATAATGGCTTTAATATTAGAACTTCAAATAAAATCATATTTAAATGGAGGAGGATATCATCCAGTAATAGGAAATCATGAATTAATGAATGTATTAGGGCAGTTTGATTATGTATCTCCTCTCGGAATGAAACATTATGGAGGTTCACATGGAAGAAGAGAATATTTTAAACCAGGAGGAACAATGGCAACATATTTTGCATGTGGATGGAATCCAGTAGTAAAGATAGGAGGATGGATGTTTGTACACGGAGGAATGTCTAAGAAGATATCAGAAAAATACAAGATAGAGGATATAAATATGACATTAAGAGATTTTTTATATGGAAACATAGAACATATAAAGAAGAAATATTTTGATGAATTATTTATGAATTCAAAATCGATATTATGGAATAGGGATTATTCAATAGACCATAATCTACAAGTATATGATAAATTGAATGATGATTTAAATTATATATTAAAAAATTATAAAGTAAAAAGAATATGTACCGGACATACACCACAATTGAAAGGTATAAAACATAGATATCAAGGAAGGGTATTTAATGTTGATACAGGAATGTCATCAGCATTTGGAAAGAAGAATAATACATTAGATAGAATACATTTTATGGAAGTTTTAGGTGATAATCAAAAAATTAGAATTTATTAATAAAAAAGTTAGAAAGAAAAAAACATCTTATAATAGATATAAATAATAAATTATATAAAATGGCAAATACAACAATAAAACCAACATGTTTTTTTCAAATACCAAGAGGAGAAACAAATAGATATGTATATGTATTTTACTATTATCCAACATTAATGAAGTATAGAGTAATATTAAAAGTATTAATGGCAAATAGAATAAATTATAAAGTAGTTAGTATAAGATGGATAGAACAGAATAAAGTGATGGAATTTATTAATACAACAGTAGCTTTAACATATTAATTTTTTTGGTAATTTTAAATATTATATTAATAATATAATAATTAGTAATAAAAGATGGAAGAAAATAGTCGTGGAACAGTAAAAATAAAAGAAAGTAAAAAGAATAGTATTTTAAAAAGAGTTGAATCTTTGGTTATGAAAATTGATATGTTAAAAAATAATGATAATAATAATAATAATATAGATGAAAATGAAAATCAGAAAGATTTATTTTTAAATGAATTATTTACATATATAGAAACTTATTTAGTTAATAATGAATTTAATAAAGAAGAGATTGATAAAGAATTATATTTTAAATATTTTTTAAAATTAATATTTTATGATTATATAATTTTTTTACCAAATAATTTTTTTTTAAAAAGTTATTATATGTTAAAATATAAAAAGAATTTTTTATTATATTTAGAAAAATATAATGTTATATATTTTACATTTGAAGATAAAAATTTAATTTTAAGTGTAATGGGTTATTTAAATAATTTTATAAAAAATACAAAAGAAGATATACAAAAAACTTTAATAAAGAAGATATTAATACCAAATATAGAATATTTAGAAAATAAATATTTTGAAGGTAGGAAAAATGTATTAACAAAATTAATACATCAAATGAAATTTAAAGAGATATATTTTCAAGATTCAATAATAGAACCAAATATATTATATAAAAAGATATCATTTTCAAATCAAGAATTATTTTTAAATTTAAATCAGTATTCTATGAAAAGAGTTGAATACAAACTGCGTTCATTTTGTCAAATAGCAGAAGAATTGGGTGCAGAATTAATTGATATAAAATATAATTATATAAAAAATGAGAAGAGTGATAATAGTTTAGGTTTAATGGGGAAAGGTATAAATATAGGTGGAAAAATTGTAGGAGAAAACAATAATAAAGATGAAATAAATTTAAAATTTGAATATCCTACAAATCATATACATATTAATTTAAATAAATATCATTTGATAAATAAAATAATAAAAGAGAATCAATTTTTAATGAGCAAAGAAGAATTTGAATCTGATGTTGAATTAAAATATTTAATAGATGCAAGATGTACAAGTTTTATACAAAAATATAATACACAGTTTACAGTTGAAAGTTGTAATTTTATTGAAAAAAAATTATATATAGAAGCTCAAAAATATGGTATTAATTTTGATTCTACTTTTTTAAAAAATCATTCAATTAATTTATCTATATATGTTGAATTTTTTCCATTAATTGAAAATCCACATATAATTGATGGTACAAATATTCATGTTATGAGAGAAGGTTTTTTATTTTTAATGCGTTTAATAGATGAAGAAGTAAAAATATTAAATGAAAAAAAATTGGAAGAAAAAGATTATAAAATAGAAAAAAGAAAGATATATAGAAAATTAATACAATATGTTAAATCACATTTATATGCATTAGAAAATAATTGGATAGATATAAATTATAGTTATCATTTTCAAGATAATGTAACAAAGATATTTAAACAAATGATAGATAATAATTTTAAACAAGAAGAATTTGAAGATTATATTATTAAATATTTTGAAAATCATATGGGATGGTCTGGATTTTTAAATTTAAGAAATACAATATTAAAAGGAGATTTATCAGGTTTAGATAAATTATCATTTATAAGTACACAATATATAGATATATTAATAAATAAAAAAACAATTATAGATAATATTTATAAATATATAAATGAAAATTTGAAAGAAGATATTTATGTATTTATAATAATAAATATAAAATTTAATAGTTATAATACAATAAATTTTTTAATAGAAAAAATAAAAGAAGATTTTTTAAATAAAATTAAAAATTTAATAATACAAATATATCGTAAATCTTTTTATGTATATAATGGTTTAAGTAATAATCATGAATATGAAAATTTAAGAGGAATAATGTATCATTTATTAATTTATAATTATGAAAATCAAGTTTTTGATATAATGAAAGAGATTGATGAAGAATCAAAAAATTATAAATTTGAATTAAAATTGGATATTATGTCTTTTAAATCTAAAATATCAATTTGGATTGATAAAATATTAAAATATTTAAATGATAATAAATTTTTTGTTAAAGAAGAATTATCACCTATTAAAAATGAAAATATATATGAAAATGATAATAATAAAATTTGTTTAATTGAAAAAAATAAAAATAAAAAAAATATTAAAGAAAATAAAAAAGAAAATATAAAAAATAATAAATTTATAATTAATTCTGAATCTTCAAAACAATATATTATTATATGTACAACTTTAATTGATCGACAAAGAAAATATTTTGTAAAATATATAATTCGTTATTATCAATATTATCATAAATTAGATATTTTATTTAAATATTTAAACATTAAATCAGAAAATGTTGATGAAGTTGAATATTTTTTATATAATTATATAAATGATTATTATTCTATACATAAACTTTATTCAAATTATATAGCTTATAGATTATTTTTTTCATATATTGATTTTGAAGAAATTATGAGTTTAATAAATAATAATATTAAATTTTTTAGTGAATCAAATATTTATTTTAATTTAATAAAAAAAAATAAAAATATTAAAGATATTATCAATAAAAAAAATAAAAAAATATTAGATTCATATAATCATAATAGTTTAAATCATTTATTTAAATATAAAAAACAAAAAAAAAATAAAATAAATAAAATAAATAAAAATAAAATAAATAAAAATAAAATAAATAAAAATATAAAAAATGAAGATTATATTATAATAGAAAATCCATTTGAATATAGTTATTTAAAGATTTTATATATAATTAAAGATAATATAAAATATTTACAAATATAAAATATTTACAAATATAAAATATTTACAAATATAAAATATTTACAAATATAAAATGATAAATAATGAAATTGAAAAATTAAATATTTTTGAAAATTTACCAAGAGGAGTGCGAAGAATTAAAAAAGAATATGAAGAATTTATTCAAAATAATTTTAGTGAAAAATACAATATATCTTTAAAATTTTATGATAATAAAACTAAATATTTAACATTTAAATATAAAGAAAATATATTATTAAAGTTAAATTTTGATTTATTTAAAGAATATGGAATAAAAATAGATTTTTATATATCAGATAAATATCCATTTGTACCTCCGATAATATATTATAATGAATATAAAAATAATAATTGGAAAAATATAGATAAATATTGTGAAAAAAATAATAATGATATAAAGAATATAATTAAAGAATATGTAAATGAATATAATATTGACAAAAAAGAATTTATATATTATTATGAAAAATTGTATAATAAATATGAAAAAAATAAAGAAGATATTTTAAAGAAAAAATATAAATATACAACAATGATTGAAAATAATTATCATCCAAGTTTAAGATTATATGAAATAATTAATTTAATAATTGAATTATTAAATTATGAAAAAAAAATAGAATTGGAAATGAAAATAGAATTAAAAGAGAATCAAAAATAAAAAAATAATTAATATTAGAAAGAAATAAGTGAATCGCAAATGAGTTTATTAATAACTTCAAAAAAAGTATCTTATATTTTATTTATTTTTGTATTAATATTTATTTTAATTATTTGTGTTGGTAAATTAATTAAAAATTATAGTGTTAATGCTTTAAAAGAAAATTTTGGTAATTGGAGTACTGATAATAATTTTTCACCTTATAATAATCCTCAACAAAAAGATGCAAAAATTCAAGATTATGTTTTATTAGATAGTAGAATTCAGAAATTTGAATCTCCTAATAAATGTGACAATGGATATGTTAATCTTGGATGGCCTCCTTCTAATCCTTTATATAATTATCCTTCATTAACTTTCCATCCTTATACAACACCAGAACAAGAGAGTAAAGTAGTTTATGGTGATCCATTCGAGAAGAGATATTCGGTTGGTATAATGGGGAATGTTTAAATTAAATTTTTAAAAATTAAATATAATATTTTAAAGTATTATATTTTTATATTAATAATAAATAGAAAATGACAGAAGTAAGTAATTATAATGTGAATAGAAGTTTAATGGGAGAAGAGAATAGACAAAATTTAAATAAAAGAATGAATAGAGAAATAACTGAAAGTTTTGCTAATGATATTCAAATTATAAAAAATATAGATGAATCTAGAGAAAAATGTTATGAAGAATGTTTAAAAAATATTAAAGATAATTATGAAGAATTTTATAATAAAATTAATAATTTATATAATGAATATTATGGAATTCAAAATCAAAATTATATTCAAATTGGTGAAAATGAAAATAGAGCAATAAAATTATATAAAAATTTTATAAGAGTTATGGTTTTAGGATTGAATAAAAGTGATGTAAGATTATTAGTAGAAACAGTATATAATAATGATTTATCATTTGATTCATTTTATTCATATTTTAAATACGATATAGAAATATCAAGTAAAAAAGATGAAAATGGAAATATATTAGAATATGATTTAAATATAGAAAATATAAGTGATAGTGACCCTCGATTAAAAGACCATATATACATATATTATGAACATTTTAATTTAAACGCATTTAAAAGTTTTTCATGGAATTTTACAACTTTATTAGATATTAATATGAATGATAAAAAAAATAAAATGAATATAGATATAGATTTAGGTAATAAAAAAGTAGAATTGAAATATAATAATGAAGATTTAAATTTAAATTTTAATATATATTATTTTATTAATTTAACACTTTATGAATTATTTAATTATAATTTTTTGAATCAGATATATTATGATTCAATTATTTTTTTTAAAAATTTTATAATTAATAATAAATTTAGAAATATATATTATACTGAACTATTTTTTAGAATAAATCAATATTTTGGTGAATACCTAGAAACATTTGGAAAATCTTTTATATTAGGAGAAAGAGAAAGATTTAATCAATCATTTAGAAAAAATACGTTTTTTTATAAAGAATTAGTATCATCAGGTAAATTTAATGTAATTAGTACATATTTATTAGAAATTCGAAATTTAGGATATTATAATGTTAAAAATAATAATATTAATATTAAAAATAAATTAAATGATAAAGTTATTTATTTATTTTTATCATATATGCGTTTATTTTTATCAATAATGAAGCCAAATGATGCATATTTAATTGAATTTTCAAGTATAGGAACATATATACAACATATATTTGCAAATAATAATAGAAAAGTAAATTTTAATTTTAATATTAATAGTGAAAATTATAATTTAATAGATCAAAAAGTTGATAAAAATAAACAAGAACCATATAAATTTTATAAAAAATATTCAAAATTAATAATAGATAATTTAAATTTATTTAATACTTTTTTTGATAAATATAAAAATATAAATATATTTACAGATGAAAAAATATTTAATAATAATTATATTCAAATTTTATTAAATTCTAGAATAAAATTAATTGAAAATACTTATTATTTTAATTTAGCTCAATATCCTCTTTTATTTAATATAGAAGATAATCAATTTAGTGAAATTGATGCATTAAAAAGAGAAGGTAAAATTAAAAAATCATTTTATCCTTTAATTGATATTATTGAGAATCCAGATAAATTTAAAGAAAACAATAAAAAATTAGTATTATGTATTTTGAATTTTTATAATTCTCAATTAAACTCTAATAGTATTAATCAATATTTAAAAAATAAGAATGATAATAAAAATGAAATTAATTTATTAAATAGTTATTCTTCATTAGTAATTAATTTTGAAAATATAGATGATAAAGTTAATTTTATAATTCAAGATATATTTTATATTTTAAGAGCTAAACATTCAATATTTAATATATGTAAATTTTTTTATTATTTTAACAAATTAATTCAATTAAAAATAAGTAATAAAAATTTAAAAAATATAATTAAATTTGAATTTGAAAATTATTTATTTAGTCCAATTGAAAATTATAGTTTTTTAAAAACTTTAAATTCATCAAAATCTAAAATATCTCGTATTAATCATTATTTAGAAATAATTTTTTCTATTTTAAAAAATTCTAATTTAAAAATTAAAAACTTTAAAAATGTTCAAGTTGAAACATTATATAATTATATGAATAAAGAAATAAAAAATTTAGAAGAAAAATATAAAAAATTATGGATAAAAAAAAAAGAATTATTAAAAAATATTAATGATATGAAAAAAGCTAGAAATACAATTAAAACAAAAGAATTTACTATTCAAAATAGTAATGGAAAAATTGAAAAAGTTATTGGATTAAAAGGTTTATTAGCTAAAAAGAAAGTTTTAGAAGATGAATATAATAATTTAGTTAAAATAAGAAAAAATAAATCAAATGAAAAATTATCTAAAAAATTAAAATATGATGTAAGAAATATGTTAAATGATATCAGAGATGTTAAACTTGATAAAAAACTAACAAATAAAACTAATTCAAATAATTTAAGAAGACCTTTAATAGCAAATTATAACTCTAATTCTAATGGTGGTCCTAGAGAACCTATTAATGTATAAATTATAAATTATAAATTATAATTTTTTTTAAATAATTTAAATTAATAAAAATTAATTTAAAGAATAATGAATAATAAATAAATAGTAAAAAATAAATAATTAAAATAAAATGAGTTCTTATTTAACCGTTTTTAATAAAGAAACAAGTATTATAAATGAAATACCATCTGAAGATGTGGCTATGACTTTTCCATATGAATTAGATAGTTTTCAGAAAGAAGGTATTTATAGAATTTATAATAATGAGAATATATTAATCACAGCTCACACTGGTTCAGGAAAAACAGTATTAGCTTTATATGCTATAGCTGAATGTTTTCGTATTGGTAAAAAAGTTATTTATACAAGTCCTACGAAAAGTCTTTCAAATCAAAAGTATGCAGAGTTTGTTGAAAAAATGGGAAAAGAGAATATTGGAATTTTAACAGGTGATATTAAAATGAATCCAGATGCACCATGTTTAATTATGACAACAGAGATTTTAAGAAATACATTATACAGGGAAGTTATACAAAAAAGAAAAGGTGATTTTTATGAGGAAAAAGAAGAAGATGAAAATAAAGTGAAAAGTGATACGAATCAATTATTATCTTTGAAAGTTGAAGAGATAGGAGCAGTAGTATTCGATGAAGTGCATTATATCAATGATCCAGACAGAGGAAGAGTTTGGGAAGAAGTATTTATTTTACTTCCTAGAGAAGTAAATTTGGTATTATTATCAGCAACAATAGATAAACCAGAGGAATTTGCGGGATGGTTAGGTGATATGAAAAAGAAGAGTATACATTTAATCCCGACAAGTCACAGAGTAGTACCATTGAGACATTATTTTTGGAATAATGAGAATAATAAAATGATAGAATTATTGATGGAGGATGGTAATTTTAAGAATTATGATTTAGTGAGGAAGAAGTATAAAAAGTATGATATAAATAGGATAATGAATCCATTCTTAGAGAAATTAAAAGAGGATGATTTATGTCCGGCATTATTTTTTACATTTTCGCGAAAGAAATGTGAAAAATTATGTAATGCAATTCAGGGTATTAATTATTTAGACCATAAACAACAAGCAGAAGTTAAAAACATATTTAATCATCATTTACATAGTTATAAAGATTTATATGAGAATATCCCACAATATCAGGAAATTTATAATTTAGTTTGTAGAGGAATAGGGTATCATCATAGTGGATTAATACCAATACTGAAAGAGATAGTAGAGATATTATTTGGAAAAGGTTTTATTAAAGTATTATTTGCCACGGAAACATTCGCAGTAGGAGTAAATATGCCAACTAAAACAGTTATTTATAGTGATTTAGAGAAATTTGATAATAAAGGAAGAAGATATTTGAGAACAGATGAATATTTACAAATGAGTGGAAGAGCAGGAAGAAGAGGATTAGATAAAACGGGAACAGTCATTTTACTTCCAACAATGGAATGGCCGGAAAGAAATGTTTTACAGAGTATGATGACAGGGAAGTCACCTAAAATTCAATCAAAGTTTTATCCAACATATCAATTTGTATTAAAGACATTTATAAAAAGTGAAGAAACTAAAGAGGAGGATGTAATGAATTTATTTATACATAAAACATTGAGATATAATGAGGATATTAAAAAGAGGAAAGTATTGGAGAATGATTATGAGAAAGAGAAGGAGAAGAGTAAATTATTAGAAGAAGAAGTAGGAAGTAGAATAAATGAGAAAGAGAAAGAAGTGATAGAAAAATATAATAAAAATTATAATAAATTGAATGATACATTTATTATAGTGAAAAGTAAAGATAAGATGAAAATTGAGAATGAACAAAAAGAATATGAAAAGATGAATGGATTCAAAGAGAAGAAGAAGTTATATGATGATTATATAAAAACAAAGAAAAATGTTGGAGAGATGGAATATGAATTATGGTATTATGAGAAGATATTAAATGATATGACGGATAAGATGAAAAAATTATTAGAAGAAGATGGATATTTAGAACAAAGTGAAGAGCAAAATGGTGAATTAATAATAACAGAAAAAGGAATAACAGCTTCAATGATAGGAGAAGTAGATGAAATATTATTGACAGAGATGATATTCAGGGGATATTTGGATGATTTAAATTTTGGAGAAATGATGACATGTTTATCAATATTTTTAAATGAAGGTGATAAATCGAATGAAGAGAAGATTATAGGTGAATTGAATATACCAGAAAAAGTTAAAAGAGTATTTAAGAATATGATAATTATAACAGAGGAATTAGCGAATAAAGAATCTAAATATGAGATACCAATACATTCTAATTATTATTATGAAGATTGTTTATTCATGGATTTATTAGAACCAACATATATTTGGGCTAATGGAGGAGATATTAGAGAATTATATCAATGTACTGATATTTATGAGGGTAACTTTGTGAGAGGAATGTTAAGATTAACACAAATATGTGAAACAGTTATAAAGATATGTAATGGAATAAGAAAGTATGGAATAGCACAGACAATAGAAGGATATAAAGAAAAATTAATAAGAGATTTTACAAGTGTAACATCATTATATGTTAAATAATAGAATATATGATGGAGAAGTGAGGTAAAGAAGAGTTTAAAGAATTGAAATGTGAATCATTAAAATCAGAAAAATCATTAGGAAGATTGAAGGAAGAGGAGATGTTATAAAATAAAATTTTATTATTAAGTAAAAGGAATATATAATAAAGAATATAGAAATCAAGTTTAGATTCTGGTTCTTTCTGAAGGTTTAATAATTTTGGTATAATAGAAAATAAATTTTCAGAATTAATATTATGTTCATTAAAAAAATAAATAAGATTTTGAGAAGAATAAATGATAGGATTTAAATTAAAGAAATCAAAATTATTATTAAGTTTAGATAAAATATTTATTTGAGAATTAGGTGTAAATTTTTTTAAATAATAATTATAATTTATTTGATTATAATTTGAAATAGTATATAAAGTATTATATTTTTTATAATTTTCAATTAAAAGATTAATATCAATTTGATTTTTAAAAACATAATTTTTTTTAAGTTCAATTAAATTAAAACTATTTGATACTCCTTTTAAAAATAAAAAATAAATTAATAAATATTCTTTATAAAAATTTTGATTAAGTTCATTAAAATTTGTTTGAATAAAATCTTCTAAAATAAAAAATTGATAATTAATTTGAATAAATATATTAATAGAAGAATATATTTGATTATATAAATGATAAGTTGGTATTAATATATATAATTTATCATTTATTTTATTTTGAATCATTGAATTGAATAATTTTAAGATTTCTTTAAGTTCACATTTATTTAATAAAAAAGTAAAATATGAGTTATTAGAAGAAGAATTCATAATTATAAATCTATGAATTTGGATTAAAAAAAATAATAAAGTTAATCTTAATTTTATATTTATATATAAAAATTAATTAAATATATTTTTTAATTTAAAGAAAAAGAGAAAAAAATATAAAGTACAAAATAAATTAAGTACCTAAAAAGAGAAATGGAAAGATGTATAGGATATACTAAAACGAATAAAAAATGCAGAAATAAATTAATAAAACCAGTATATAATTTTTTCTGTTGTGAAAATCATTTACCATATAATTTAGATTTTTTTGAAGATGGATGTATGTTATGTATGGAGAAGGATTTAAAAAGAGAAGAAATAAAAATATTAAGATGTAATCATGCTATTCATATTAAATGTTTTGAGGAATGGAAAAAACATTCAACTTATGATGAAGATATATGTATATTATGTAGACAAGAAGTTATAAAAAAAATTAAAGGAAAAACAGATGAAGAGAGAGGATATAAATTGAATGAAAAAAAAGTGAAAGTACCATTAGAACATGAAAGTTATAATTATGTAGCAGAATATATTTGTGATTTAGCAAATCAATATGTACTAAATATGAATAAAAATACGGGTGAATTAAAATTTTTTGAGAAAGAAGAAGAAATAAAAATATAAAAAAAAATAATTAATTAAATATTTTTAGTTTAAAAGGTATTTAAAGAAAAATAAAAAAAAATAAATAGTAAAGATGTCCGAAACTTTAATAGAAAAACAAAATAAACAATTAAAACAGAAATGGGTATTATGGTTCCATAGAGTAGATGATGATAATTGGAAACCTGAAAGTTATACAAAGATTTTTACAATAGAAACTTACGGTGATTTACTTTTCATTATAAGAGAGGTTCCTAATATAACTTCGGGAATGTTTTTTATAATGAAAGAAGGTATTTTGCCAATATATGAAGACCCTAAAAATAAGAATGGAGGATATTGGTCATTAAGAATCACGAAGAAAGATTCATATGATATATGGTCAAGACTATTGTATTATTTATGTGTAGATAGAATGACGAAGGATGCATCATTAGAGAATCAAATAAATGGTATAACAGTATCACCAAAAATAAATAATTCAATATTTAAGATATGGAATGGTGATTTTAAGAAGATGAGAAAGGATTCATTGAAGAAGGAGATAGAGAATGAATTAATTAAATGGGATGATACATTTTATTTACAACATAAACCAGACTACTAAAATAAAAGAACCTAAGGTTCTTTTAGAATCTCCTCTTTAGAAAACCTAGGTTTTCCAAAACCTTTCCTATTTTTAATAAAATATTTTTAATAAATATTTTTTATATTATGATATAAAGAAATAAAATATAAATATAAAGAGAATGTTTTGAAAATGGTAAATATAAATTTTGAAAAGTTGAGTAAAGATTTAAATAAAGAATTAGATGATATAAATCGATATGAAAGAATGGAGTATTATAGAAGGAAATATTATGATATAGAAAATGAACAAAATTTAGAACAAAGAAAATTATTGAAATGGATGGAGAAAACTAGAATAGAGATGAATAAGAGTAAATATAGTAGAAAAGAGAAAGGATGGATACATTTTCAGATGAATATGTTTTATCAGGAAAGAAGTGCATATAAAAAATTCAAAGAATTGATAGAAGAATCATTAAAAAAATGGGAGGAGGAAGAATATTATAGAAAAATTAAAATATTATATGAAAAGATAGAAAAAACAGTTAAAAGAATAAAAAGATATAAAGAGATGATAGATGAATATATAGAAGATAAAAATACATTAAAAGACATAGAAGAAATAACACAAAAGATAGAGAAAGAATTTGATTTATATAATAAATAAAAATCAAAAAAAATCAAATAAAAATCAAATAAAAATTAAAGTAAAATAATATTATGAGTACGATAATCTAAATTATCATTATTTTTGAAGTGAATTTTATTTGTATTAAATTTATGTTTATAAAAAGGAGTAAATACTCTTTTAGAATCAATCATTTTGAAAGTAGAAACATATTGTGAATTATTTTGTAGTCTCCAATTATATTTTTCAATTAAATCAACATCATCTAAATCAACTTTCATTTGTTGATTATTATTTAGATTAACTAGAATATATTCATTATTAATAATATAATAGAGATTTGTTATTAAATTATTATGATGACACCATTTTTTTTGGAAAAGTAATGCAGCTTGTTCTGCATTTTCTTCAGAACCTAAATCAGAGAAATAAAATAATTCTTTTACTTTATGATTTGATGATATATACTCAAAAGTATATCTATTATCAAATTTTCTTATATGACCTACATATTTATTTTGATTTTTTGGTAAAACCATTAATATTGATTTTCCATTTATTTTTTCTTCTGATTCTTTACTTAAATTCATATTCATATTTAAATTATATGAATTATCTTGATTTAAAATATTGTTATTTGAATTGTTCATTAGAGAAGATATTGAATTCATTATTATATTTTATTATTTACTTCTATTTATTTTTATATATTTTTTTATATCATTTTTATCGATTATATTTTTTCTATTTATTTTTTGAAAAAATATTTATATAAAAAATTAAATATTTATTGTATTTTTTATTTTTTAGATTTCAAGTTTTGGTGCAAGAGCTAAGGTGAGATTTCCAAGACTTCCTACTCCAAACTTAATAACCAATGGATAATTATTCTTCATGTATAATTCAATTGAGTTGCATAGTGATGTGCACTTAGCAAATAATTGAAGATGTTTAAGATTATAATAACCTTGGATAATTAAATTCTCATTATTTTTAAGTTTGAATACTAAACCATTATCATTTTCTTGTTCTCCTAAAATTGTTTCTTGATTAGCAAAATCACCAGTACCACCAAGAATTAATTGATTTCCAACACTTTTAATTTCAATAACATCTGTTAAAGGACTCATATCACGACAAATCTTATTAAACTCATCTGATGGCATTGTTAGAATTGATTCAAATTTAGTAGCCGGAAGTTTAATATCTACTACATCTAAATCAATAAGTTTAAATCGAACAGTAGTCTTTTTATTTTTATCACCGTTAATAATAGCAATACCAAGAGTATTAGGGTCAGATTCTTCCATAAAAAGAGTTAATGTATCATTAATTGAAAGTGTTTTAATAATTTTAAAAAGATTAGGCATATTCACACCTACAATTGTTTTATTCTTACAATAATAATATTCAAAATTAGTTGCATCAAGTTTAAGATGAACTAGAATTGTTTGTGTTGAATCCATACTTAGGATTTTAATTCTTTCTTCAGTGAATTCAATATTAACATCTTGAAGAATGTCTTTAAGTGACTCTATAAGAGTCTTGAATGCATTCACTTGAATTGTTTTTACTTCCAGAATTAATTCGGACATTTTTTTCTTTCTATATTCTTTTTTTCTTATTTTCTTTAAATACCTTTAACGAATTAATTAATTTAATAATTTAATTAATTTATTTTTAAAAATTATTTTTTAAAAATTATTTTTTTTATTTTAAATTAAATTTTTTAATGATTGATATGAATGAATAAGATTTAATATGATTAAAATAATAATGTTTATTTACTTTTCACAATGATATCACGAAGATTATTTTTATTAATTTTCTTTCTTTTAACTTCCGTACTATTAATATTATTTTCTTCTTTTTTATTCTTCTCTTCTTCTTCTCTTTGTTTTCTCTCTTCAATCATAACTCTTTCAATCTCTACTAAATCAATCTCTTCTTTCTTTTTAGCTTCTACCATATCCATAATTGATACTTTCATAACTTCAGAATAATGTTTTGATATAATATTATTAATAAACTGATATGCTTTATCTGTTTGGTCATCAGTTCTACCTCCTGTGATAATAATTGAACCACTCTTAAAAATAGCAATAGTCACTTTTTTACATTCTCCATTTAATGTTCCTTTACCTTTTCCTTTACATTTTTTAGGACATCTACAAATACCATCTTGATTATCTCCTTTATTATCATTCCAAAAAAATCCTACTTTAAGACCTCTGTATCTATCTGAATCATACATTTTATAAATATCTTTATCTTCTTTTTCAATACATCTAAAAAGAACATCTAAATCTAATTTAAAATTAAGTTCATAATTGCTATTAATCATTGTTGAACCAAATCCATTAATTGTTAATTTTTCAATATCTTCTAATTTTTCATCTAAAAAGATACTCGGTTCTTTTTTTAATTCCTCGAGTAGAATGCAACAAGCTTTATAGCCATCCATCTCTTCTTTTGAACCTGTAATAGTAATACCACCATTATTAAATAATTTAATAGTAATACATTTAGTATTTTTATTTGGTTTAATAACCACAGAACAACTATTATAAAAATGTAGATTATCAGCTTTATCTTTTTGTCTTCCCTGTTTAGTTAGCATATTATCTTCTACTTTTTTAAGTTCTTCAACTAATTTTTCACAATCTGCTTTAATATAAGGATTAACTTGTTGATTATTATATTTAACATATGGTACTTTATTCTTTAGAATAAAAGCATCGTCATAATGAATCTTTAAATGAGATGATTTTAAAGCTCTAACTGGATACTTTTTATTTTTACCAAAAAAATTAGTAAATATTTTTCCTGAAAAAATTGTTAAAAGTCTTCCTAAATGCAATTTAATCTTTTTTGGTTCTAATTCTCCTTTTTCATTTACTACTGTTAAACCTCCAATATAACATTTACTTGAACGAGTAGAAATTGATAAATCACTCGGTTTAGGCATTGGTTTAACATTTTTATTCTCTGTTGTACCTGTGTTTAAATTTGAATCTGATATTTTCTGTACAATCTCAAATATTTTAGCTTCCTCATTATTCATCTTCTTTTTCTTTTTCTCCATTTTTGCAACATTTTGCATGAATTCTTTAGCAAAGTCGTCAACGAAATCCATTTTTGTTTTTTTGAAAGTTTCTTTAAGTACTCTTTATTTATATATTCTTAATTTCTTTAAGTACCTTTTTTAATTTAAAGAAAATGAAAAATCATTTTTTTTTTTAATGTACTAAAAAAACTTAACAAGAATTAAAAATAAATAATGATTAAAATAAATGTGAATAATAGATAGAGATTTATAAGATGAATAAAATCAAAAATAATTTTAATTTAAATAATAAAAATAAAAATACTTTATTAATGAATTGGATAGTTATTATTTTACTAATCATATTTTTGATAATATTTATTTATCATATTCGAAAGAATCAAATTGACGTCTCACTGACCCATCTTTCTGCTTCAGAGCAAAGCACAGAAGCCAAGAAAGATGACAATTTTGAAAATAAAGTAGATTATCCTAATTATTTATTTATTTATGGTAAAAATAAAAATAAAAACAATGATGAATTAATGAAGTTGTTCAAAGATGAATATAAAGAGAGTACAATGAATATTAAAGTATTAGAGAAAGATATAAATAAGCAAAGCGCAAAAGAAAATGATTTAAAAAATAATAAAATTAATCCAACAATAGAATATGAAGTAAGATATTATCCAAATGGATATAATGATAAAAATCTTTTAAATTATGATTTATATTTAGGTAAAATATCTGATTTAAAAGATATAATATTAAAAAAAGAAAATGAATTCGAAGATAAAAAGAGTGAAAATGAGAATTCTGGAGCAGATAATGAATTTAAATCTTTGAGTCAAAATGTTGAAGGATTTATTCAACAAATATTAAATTTTTAATTTTTTAATTTTTTAATTTATTGATTTATTGAATTAAATCATATTTGCACTTTGCTCTTTTTTGATTAGGAGGACAATCATATGCATCAACATTTAAAACAGAAGTTGAGAATGAACTTTGGTCTAAAACTGATTGGCATTCTGCTATAAAATCAGTTGTACTTTCTTTACATTTAGTCATAAAAGTATTATATATAGGTTTTGCAGTATTATATCCTGTTTTAGTATCTACTGACGATTGTAAAGATGGTGGAAAAGAATATTTTGGCATTTGATTATAGTAGTTAGTTGAACAGAAAGCATTTGCTTTGTAAATATCTTCGGTACCATCATCTTTATAACAATTTCCATCTCTGCCAACTAAAACTTTAAACGCACCATACAATTGATTATTATTAACTGATTGACAAATATTATTAAAATCTAAATCTTTTGGAAAACAACCTGTTTGATTTATAACTTCGGTACCATCTGAATTTGTTTTTTTAGGAACATACATATATTCTTCTGGTTTATATGTACCATTTATTGTAGGATTATTATTATCAGATTTATAATATTTTCTACAAACACCAGAACCATCTTCATTTGGATTGACTGGACATTGTAAATAAAAAAATCCATAATTATTATCATTAAAAGTTTTACAATCATCATCAATATTTTTATTATTTTCTGTTATATATGTTTGAAATTCATTTTTTCTTTGTTCACTACATTCTTTTGGTAATTGAGAATTTTCGAAAAATTCAAATTTATTTTGGTTTTTTGTTAAATCAAAAAACTCATAACAAGGAGTAGAATTAGGTAATTTTGGTGCATTTTCACAAGTTAATTTTTTCTTTTTCTTTTTTAATGCTTCTTTTTCTTCTTGACTTAATTCTTTATTTGAATCAGATAATCCAGATAAATCATTATCAATTGTTTTTTTATATAAATCGGGGAAAAGTTTTTGGAAAGGAATACATAATTTATTAAAAAAAAGTCCAAATGAATTATCTTTAGTTATACAATTGCCTTTACCAGAAGGATTAAAAGAAGAGTTAGAAGAAGATTGATTTTTAGAACATCGAGTATCATTTGGATTAGTGATATAAATAAAAGTGCCATCTAATGATTTACAATAATTAGGATTATTAAGTGCAAAATCTTCTTTTATAATTAATTGATGGATATAACTTAAAATAAAGAGTATAAAGATGATAATTAAAAGTAATATAATTTTATTGTTTTTAATTAATGATTTATATATATTCATTATATAATCTCCTAAATAATAGATAAGATTTAAAAATCTCTAAAGTGCCAAAATAAAAAAAAATTGACGGGTAGAAACATAATATTTTTAAAAGGTTTAATTTGAGTAAGATTAATCTAATTAGTCAAGCTTTATTCGATTTTTACGAATACCTACAAACAATCAAGATGTTCAAGAACAACGGAAACAATGGAGGTGTGTCTCGTGGTGGTCCCGGCAAGAACCCTTGGGAGACCAATTGGCCGACAGCTGAGCAGATTAAAGCGATGACTCAGACCCAGCGTAACGCGTTCTTTGCGTACTGCAAGAAGGTGAAGGAGGAGAAGATTAAGAGGGAGGAGGAGGAGAAGAAGCGCGAGGAGGCCCGTGAGGCGTCTCGTCAGCTGGGTATGGCTGCACTGGAGCGTCCGAAGTCCGCCGCGGTGGTGTCCGGCAACGGCACTGCTTCGATTGGCATGACCTGGGGACAGGTGAAGAAGCACACTGTTAGCCTTGCTGAGATTATCGCGGAGGAGGAGAACCGCAAGAAGCAGACCGGCAACGGTGCTGCTGTGGAGGAGACTGAGATGGCCACCAACGTGGTGTCCGCTGTGGTCCCACCCGTCGTGGTGAAGCATGCATCTGTGCAGGTTGCTCCGGTGAACGCTGCGGTGAAGGCCGTGGTGAACGCTGGTGTGATCGGTATGGCTGCGATGCTCGCTGCACAGGGAGTCGTTCTTGGTGAGGGAGCTGTAGCTGCCATTTCGGCGGTTGTGGAGGCCAACATCAAGCGCGATGAGCCCATCGTGGCTGCTCCCGTCGTGGCTGCGCCCGTCGTGGTTGAGCCCGTCGTGGTTGCACCCGTCGTGGTTGAGCCCGTCGAGAAGGAGACCAATACGGATGCATCCGTTGTCACTGAGACTGTTGACGAGAATGCAGTGGCAAATGCTGCTATTCGTATTCAGGCTCTTTGGCGCGGCTACATGCAACGCAAGAAGCCTGTAGATGCACCCGTAGTGGTTGAGCCCGTTGTGGCTGAGCCTGTCGTGAAGAAGTCGTGGGTAGAGATGAACGAAGACGACTCATCAGACGAGGAGTCTGTCGCGGCACCCGTCGTGGTGAAGAAGAGTGAGTTGGATTTGTTCTGCGAGATCTTAGCTGGTCAGCTGGCGGGCACTTTTAGAGACATGTGGACGGCAAATGACCCCGAGTATCCGAATGTCTCTCGTGCGATGGAGGTTTACATCAATATTGCCAAGATGCCTCTGGAGGAGCTAACAGCTTGGTTCAAGCGGGCTGCGGCCAACACCTACCATAAAATCCCTCGGGGTGAGTGGGAGCGTATGGGTCTAACCCCCGAGAACCTCAAGGCTACTTGCCAGGCAGTGTGTGCTGCAAAGGATGTTGATGGGCGCATTAAGGCTTTCTTGGCTAAGGCTGTGGAGTATGGATGGGCTAACACTTCGGTGAAGTTCTCCTACAACAAGGGCAAAGAAGTCAAGGAATCACCTGCGTTCTACGCAATCTGCGTGCTATACAATGCTGGCAAAGCTGGCAAAGCTGGCGAAGTTAAGCCGAAGACAAATAAGCCGGGGTTTACTCCTGTTAACAAGGCTAACAAGACGCATGTCAATACTGAGAAACGTGGCTTTGTGCGCAAAGAGAAGGTGAAGAATAATGAGTCGACCGGGGCAGCAGCGGCTGCAGGAACGACTACTAACTCTGCATCGGCTCCGGTGGCACAGCCCGTGAATGTTTTGACTCGCACTTTGCGCGGTGATTGGTTCGCAGTGAAGCGAGGTGATGAGAACATGAGGATGTCTCCTGAGCAGAAAGCGTTTGAGGATGCCCTTAATGCGCTGGATAGTGCCGCAACTGGTCTCAGTTTGGATATGATTTGCACAGAGTACTACCTTGAGGGTGGGTCTGCGCAGATCAAGGAGGCTGTGAACGATTTCATTGGAGCGAAGGTGAACGTGGTTGAGCCGGGGTTTCAGTACACCGGCGCTCTGATTGCATACGTCATGGATAAAACGGAAAATGCTGGTGCTGTGTTAGTTGCCTCAGAGGAGGAATTGACCGACATGCTGAACGGAGTGAAGAAGGCGATGGAGGAGGAGGAGATGAAGAAGGCGAGTGCTTAATGCACTTTTATATGACGGTACGCGTCTTAAAATAGTACAAATTATGACTCCCTGGAAAGTAAGGTGGTATTGATTTCACGTTAATATCTTAAAAAAAGTATGTGTGGTTGTATCAGCTATGATAGACTTAAAAAATGAATAGTCCGCCCGACAGGGTCCTAAGGAAAAAGGAAATGTTATAAATAATAAAAATAGTTAAAAACTTAATTTTAGGCACTTTAAAAAAATATTAATAAAGAATACGTTTTCCCGCTCATAGAGCCATGGAAAAAGATTATCACTTGCTCTAATGGGAAGCTATGAGTGATAATTAAACGTAAATTATACAAAAAAACCAAATAATAAAAAAGTGAATAAAATAAAAATTTAATATTAAATAATTAAAAATAATATAAATTAAATTATCAAAAAAAATGAATATTGAAGAAAGTGAATCATTAGTTGAAATTGATAATAATTATTCATTTAATTTTATAGCAGATATAATTATTAAAGAAGATAAAAAAATTGGATATGCTATATATTATCCAGTATCAGGATTAATTGAGGAGAATACAAAACAGATTATTCAATTAAATTTTGAATTAATGGGTTGTATAGTAGAATTATGTAAGGAAGAAGATATTGAATTTATTAAAAATAATTCATATAAAAACTTCACTACTTCTCTTCCAGTTAGACAGATTATCAAACAAAGTAAATTTATTATTAATAAAAATGTACACTATCCAAGGCTTCATATTGAAGTTTATTCTCATTTAATGAATTTTAAGAATATCCTGAATATTGAAAAAGAAGAATTAAGATTTTTTTCTAATTCTAATAATCATCATGAAGATAATGATAAAGAATCTCAAAGTTCTTTTATAGCAGATGATGATTCAGAAGAATTTAATTATCCAGGATATGATGGAGAAGCAAATGGACCGAATCCTTGGAAAGTATTTGGTTCTCATTTGGAAACACCAAAGAATGGAGGATTTGCAAAAGGTCAATTTGATGGGCACTTTAATAGGTCTGCAATTGTAAGAGGAGTACCGAATGGAATAGTAGATGGGAATGGTAATAGACAAAAATTTAAAGATTTAATTAAGAAGGGAGTAGTAAAACCAGGGGATAAACATTATGATTTTATTCAAAATATTTTAAAGTGTAAAAATTCGTTTGAAAGAATTGAAGTACTTAAAGAATATTTAAAAGATATTGATAAAAAATATGATGATGAATCATATAATATTAAATTAGATGATAATAATGTTAAAAAAATGACATTCTTTACTTCTGAATTTACACCTTTAATTAAAGAACTTATTCAAAATAAATAAACATTATTTATTTTAAGTTTATCAATTATAATTAATTATTGTAATTTATAATTTTAGATAAGAATTTATATTTTTTCATTAAATCTTTTTTGTATTCTTTATAAAAATCATAATTTTGTATATTATTAACATCTAAATTATCTATATCTCTTTTTAATTTTTTTTTTGAATAATCCCAAATATCTTTATCACATATTTTAAAATCATTATAAATTTCTGATTTATACCAGAATATTCTTTCATACCAATTGAGATTTTTGTTTTTTAAATCAATAATTAAACATTCATAATTATTTGTACAATTATTCATAAAGTGATTAAAATAGTCAAAAGAAGGTATAAAAGAACAATATTTAGAATAAATTTTATATCTTTCTTTTTCGAAGCTTTCTCTTAGAATGAAAAGATAATCAAGTTCATCTTTTAATCTATCATCAATATTAATACAATATTGAAAACTAGTTATTATTAAATTTTTATATATTTTTCTATTTTTAATTAAATGATAATAATAAATATTATTAACTGATTCTCTATCATACATACAATCATCAAATACTATAAAAGAAGGTGATTCAATATTCTCTCCATTTTCTATTTTATTTTTTATTAAATTTTGTCTTTTTACTAATAATTTTAATAAATCTACTGATAGTTCATCAAATATTAATATTTGTGGTATAAATTTTTCATAAAATTGATTGCATCCTTCTGTTGTTGATATAACTGTTCCAAATGGTATCTTAAAATTATTAATATTATTAATATTATATAATAAGTCACGAATAATAAAAGATTTACCAGTATTTCTCATACCAATGATTAATATATTATCAGTTTGTTCTATTTGATTAGTTCTGAATTTATTAATTTGAAAAGATTTATTCATTATTATATATCTTTTTATTTATAATTTTGATTCTTTAAATTGATTTTTGAACTTAAAGAAAAAAGTAAAAAAAAAATAAAAAATTACTAAAAAAAATTAAGCATTCCATTGACCAGGAGCGAAAGCGACGATTTCATCACTTTCTAATTTATGAGAAGCTTGGAAATTCTTTTCTAATTTACAGAAATTTGATTCAGGACAGAATGGTTTCTTTAATACATGTGATTCTCCTTTAGGTTTAACACCAAAACAATTAACACCGAATTTAATATAAGGATTGGGGAAGAATCCTCCATTTAATCCAGGTTTACCACAAAATTCTTGTTCATGTTTAGGTTTTCCTTTATTATCTTCTTGAATTCTGTCATATTCACATTGTTGAGTTGGATAAAAAGCGTATTGACCATTAGACCATCCATAAGTGCACCAATTAGCGCCTTTATTATAAGAATCTATAATTTGTTCTCTAGTGGCAAGTTTGGCTCCATAAGATTCGCATTTACATTTGGCTTGGTCATAAGTATAATCTTGGTTAGCAATATGGAAAACTTCTTGTTTTTGTTTAGGTAATTGAATATCTGATAATTTAAAATCTTTAACAGCAGGTTTTTTAGGGATACATAATTGACGATTATTAAAATCAATTAAATAATCCCAAAATTCTCTTTTATCCATACCAGTACAAGGTTCTTTAGAATAATAATAAGCACAAACAAGTATATAAACAACAATAACAAAAATAATGAGAAGAGTAGATATTAAAATAATTTTCTTAACATCAAAATTGGAAGTAGAATTTTTAAGTTGATTCCCCATGTTTTTCATTTGTTTAGAAACATTATTAACGAATCCGGATTTAGAAGAATTTGAATTCATTTTATTTTTTGATATATTCTCTATTTATATCAAATATTTAAAAAATATTTATTATTATTCTTTTTTTATTCTTTTTATTCTTTTTATAATTATTATTAAATAAATAAATTTATTTATTTAATAAATTTAATCTACTTTCTTTCATAAATTAAAATATAAGCTCTCTGTTGTAATTCTGTAATCTCACTTCTAATATCATATTCTGATACTCTAGAATCATTAAATTCATACCATTTATTATCTTTTTCAAATCTACAAATAGCATAATAATGTCCTCCATTAGCTCCTCCAATATGACATCCAATAGACTTTAATCTATACAAAGATTCAAATCTATCATAACCGATAGTATATGAACTTACATCTAATTCTTCAATTGGAAAAGATATCATAGTATTAATTTTATTTGTTCTTACACCATTATTTTCAAATCTCTTTAAAACAACTGTTAAATATTTAGGTAAATGAGCAAATTTAATCTGTTTAGCTGCTCTAATTTCTCTATTATTCTTCTCATCTCTATAAGGTGATTCTAATAATTCGGTATTAAAATAATGGTGAAAACATTCATATAAAGTATTACCATTAATAGGTAGTAAAATTTTAAAGAATGGTTCAAAATTCTTTGATACTAAAGTATTTTTATCAGATGCATCTTTACTAATTAATGAATTAACGAATAATCCACTGAATAACTGTGTCATAATAGAATGCTTTTTTTCATTAAATTGTTTCCAGTTCTGAAAAATCTCAATCATTAATTCATCCATACTATTCTCTGTATTACCTTTAATATTAACTTCAATAGGTACTCCTAATACTTCATGAATTGAATCAATAATTAATGATAAAGCTTCTTCACAATCATGTTGATTGAGACCAGCGAAACCATTCATTTTTTGAAATTCAACATGAAAAGATGAAGGATTAATTTCATTTTGTCCTCTAATATTCATAAATGCTTTAAATAATCGAATAAGAGCTCTTACAAGTTCATAATTTTTGGAAAACTTTGTTTTAATTTCTTCTAATTTACCTTCATATTGCATTGAATCTAAAAATTTATTATCTCTAATATATTCTCTTAATTCTGGTATATTTTTTAGAATTTGCAAACTAGTATTCATAAAACAGGTATTACCAAGATTGGTTAATCCTATTTTATATTGTTCAATATCATATTCTGTATTTGTTGTATTATCACTCATTTTTAATAAAATATTTTAAAACTATATGTAATTTAGTGTTTTTTCTTTAAGTAGAATAATAATCAATTAAATAAATAATAATCATTTTTTTTATATTTTTATAATTATTTTTTTATTGAATAATTATAAACGTAAACAGAATTATTTTAAACGTAAAAAATTAATTAAAAAATAAAAAATGAATAAAAATAAATTATATATATTATTATTTAATACAAGATAAGAATAATAGATAATTAAGACGTAAAAATGAAAGGTTTGTATTTATTAAATTCAACCGTTTTAAAGTTATTAAAGACAATTAAATTTGGAATGAGTGAAGTATTAGAAACACGTTGGTATAATTTTACATCGATTTTCAATGACCCTTTTTATGAGTATATTTATATATTAGATGATAAATATTCAAAAGATGATATATTGTATCTAGAAAAAGAAATTTTAGTATCAACAGAATTTATGAAACAGAATAAAGGTTTTCAGACAGAATATAGAGAATATAATGATGAAGAAGAATTGAAAGAATATCATGAATTTATTATTGAAATTTTAAATAGTTGGAATATTGATTTTTATGTATTAGAAAAACCAGTTTTTGATAAACCAACTTCTAGAAATGAATATTTAGAATATGAATTGACAGAAGAAGATTTAGAAAATATTGGACCTTCTCCATTTGAAAGAACGAGAGATTCAATACAAAAAGAATATATTGAAGAAACTTTGAAAGAATTAGAAATTAATAAAAGAGCTTTAATAAAAGCTCCAACTGGTTTTGGAAAATCGAAAATGATATTTAAAATTTTAGGTCGAAAACTAGGATTATTAAATGTTATTTTTACACCGAGAAAGAATTTAAATGAACAAATGATAAGTGAAAAATATAAAAAAGAATTAGGTGAAAATCTAATTTATTATGATTATAGTTCTTCATCTAAATTTGAAGATAATAAATTATTAATTAATATTATTGAAAGAAATAAACCCATATTAATTGTTTTATGTTATCAATCAGCTAGAATGTTTTATGAATTTTTAAAAGATAATAGTTTATTAAATTATGAAGGTTTAATTGAAAATGTTATTTATGATGAAGCACATTTTATAGCTTCGTGGTATAGAAATAATGAAATAGAATTTAATAATTTAGATGATTCATCTGAATCAGATAATGATGATATTGAAAATGAATTATCAGAAGAAGAATTAAAGAATATTAGAAAACTAAAATATAAAAAATTTTGGTTATTAAATAATTTTAATATTCAAAATAGAATTTTCACAACAGCAACACCTTTAGAAAGTATGATTTTAAATGAACATATTTATGGTAAATGTATTGAAAAAGTAAAAGTTCATGAATTAATGAATATGAAAATTTTAACAGATATTGTCACAATTGTACAAAAACTAGATGAAGGATATCCTGATTTAATACCAATGATTCAACAAATTATGAATACCTATAATAAAAAGAAAGGTATAATATATGTTAATAATCAAAATAATGCAAAATTATTATATAATTTTTTCAATCAACATTTATATGGTATTAAAACTTTTATTTCAATTAGTGAAAAAGATTATGACCAATTAAAAGAATTTGATATATACCCTTCGGAAAATAAAAGTATTATTATCACATGTCAGAAAATTAGTATGGGATATGATAATGATTATATAGATTTTATTTGTTTTGCTGATCCAAAATATTCAGAGATTGATATTAGACAATCAATCGGAAGAGGTTTAAGATGGCCAAAAGATAAATATGAAAATAAAATATTACATGTTTTATTACCAGTATATAAAGATGACTTTATTGAAGATAAATCTAAATTTAATCTAATTAAAAAATATTTAGATTTTATTATAGGTGAATGTGATAAAGATATTATTTATGATGGAAATGGAAATGTATTTTTATCAGATAATTCAAATCCAGGACATATGAATGAATATATTGGGAAATATATTCCAATTGAAATATTAAATGAATATTGTACAAATAGTTATCATAAATATAGTAAATTTATGGTATTTTTAAAAGAAAATAATATTTATGATGAACAAACATATAATGAAAAAAAGAATATAATTCAATGGTTACCAGAATTAGAAAATATAAAAATTAAATATCCAAAATTTAATTTTCAATTAATTCATCCTCTTAAAAATCATTATTATCAAACAAAAGAAGAAGCAATGGAATCGTTTGATAATGCATCTAAAATAATTTTAGACATTACTCATGGTTCATTAGGGGAGAAGAATGATAATCGTTTTCATTTACTAAGTGAGCCTGAAAAGGTATTAAAATTTTCAAATATTAATTACAAAAGATTAACAAAAAAAGATAAATTTAATTTAATTTTACAAATTGATAATAAAATTCCAAATGATTTCAATTCTTTATATTATTAAATATTTAATAATTTAATAATTTATTATTATAAAATAATATTGATTGTATTTATAATTTAAAAATATATTAAAATGTAGAATTATTTTTCTTTTTTAATTCTTCTAATTGTCGTTTTAATAACTTTTCTTCTTCTTCCATTTTATTTTTAATTTCTAAAACTTCTCTTTGATTTTCAATTGAACCAATTGGTACTAATATATTTCCAAAATTACCAAAATCAAGTGTTTTTTGACAAGTACCTTTTTGATAATTTTTCTCAATATATTCATTAATATATAAAAGATAATAATAAATAAATTTAATTAATATTTTATCTTTATATTTATCATTGATTATTAACAAAGACATTAAATTACTATAATTACATTCACCTTTAAAATATTTAACAGGACGTTTATTACCATTTCCTCTATGTGAAATAAATACATATTCTCCATCTGGTAGATATGATTCTTTTTGTCTAATAATTCTTTTCCAACTATCTTCTTTGGCACCAGTAACAAAATAAACAATATCATTTTCATCATATTGAATTTCTTCATCTAATTCATCATTATCTTCGATATCATCTATATCACGAACTTTAGTTGATGGTATTTTACCTTCAACTAATCTAAATAATTTTCTAAATGGAACCCATTCATATTCTTGTTTTTTATTTTGTATATTTAAAATATATTCATCTTTTATATAATTTTGTAGATATAATGATTTGGTATATACAATTTCATCTGTATAACTGTTGTAATCATAAATATTAATATTTTCATTACTATTTTTATCTTTTTTATTTATTTTTTTAACTACAGTATATTCTTTATATATATCCTCATTTGTAACTGTTGTTAAATATTCAATTTTACTACATTCTTCATTTAATCTACAATACTTAATTTCTTTTGTACTTTTATGAGTAGAATCTTTTTTAAAAACAAAAACACAGGTTTTAATATCTGTATGTGTAAATATACCTTCAGGACATAAAATTATATGTGTTATATTAAAATTTTCAATTAAATAATTTCTAATATCAATATTTTTTTTCTCTTTTTTAGAAAATAATTCTCCATATGGTAAAACAATAATACACATTCCTCCTTCTTTTAATTTAAAATAATCTAATTCTAAAAATTGAATTGGGGAACTTTTTTCTTTTAATTTATATACATCATCAATTTTAATATTATTTTTTTTTGTATAACTATCAATATTAAAATTTGTTTCAATATTCTCAAAACTTAAACCTGTTTTAAATGGTGGATTAGTTAATACTAAATCAAATTTATCATTATCAATATGTGTTAAACTATTTCCTCTTTGTACATTATATGGCATTTTATTAATTGTACTAATAATATTCATTAGACCTAATTGAAATGTTTTAGTATGTATTTCTCCTCCTGAAAGTAAAATTCTATTTTCTATTTCTGGTTTTAATTCTTTAATTTTATTAAATCCTAATACTAACCAACCAGCAGTTGCCATACATGAATCATAAATTTTAAATTCTTCATTTTCTTTTAATTCATTAATTTTTTCAATAATATATTCTTTAAAAAATTCTAAAATTATATTCATTAACTTTCTAGGTGTAAAAAATTGTCCATTAGCTGAATTTTTTTTATTGTAATTATTAATAAAATCTTCATATATGTCTCCTATTAAATCTTCATTTTCTTTAAAACAATTTACTAAATTTATTTTTTCATTATTTTCTTCATTAATATTTTCATAACATATTACATCTTGAATTAATTTTTTAATCGTTAAACCTTTCTCACATACAATAAAATCATGATCTGTGAAAACTTGTTTTAAAATAGGATGTTTTTTTAAAAACATACCCATTAATTTTATTTCATCATTAAATGCTTCTTTGTCTCTAATAAATTCTTCTTTTTCTTTAGCTAAATTTTCTAGATTTTTAAAGTATGAAAATACACGATTAATTTCATCTTCTGTAAATTCTTCATAATATTCTCTATTTAATAAATCTATTTTTCCATTTTCATTTTTATCAGAAATTTTATCTGCTATTAATCTTAAAAATAAAAAACTCATTATATCACTCATCGCTGACTCTCCATCTAAACTTTCATGTTCATATAATATTTGATGTGCTTTTTTTATTTGGCTTAAAACATATTCTTTATTTTTATTCTGTTTTTCATTTTTAACTTCTAATAATAATCTATTTTCAGATAATTTTATATAACTATCATCTAATATTAATTCATTATTTTCAATTTTATTATTTTTATTATTTTTATTTTTAGTTGTTTTTTGTTTAATACCAATAACATTTGCTAAATTTCCATCTTCTTTATTCTTTTGTTTCTTAATTTGTGCTTGTTTTTCACTAACACTATTACAATTCTCAAAATGTTCTTTCATTATTTTTTCTGATCTGAATTTGTGTAAACACTTAGGACAGTCGTTTTTTGCTAATTTCTTTGTTTCTGACATCTTTATTTTTTTATTCTTATTTCTTTAAATCTATTTATTTGAATATTTTTAAGTTATTTTTTTATTTTAATAATAATCATTTTTTTTAATTTATATACAATTAAAAAAATATATATATTTTTTACGTTTAATTATTGTGATTAGTACGTAAAAAAATAAAAAATGAAAATATAAAATAACAATTTATTTCGATTTAAAAAAGTTTTAATAAGAGAGAACAGAATAGAAAAGAATAAGAAACAGAAAAATGGAACAGAATTTTTTACGTCCTATTGTACCAGAAACATTTAGCCCATTAACAAGCGACATTATTTTTCAACCTATTGATTGGAAGTCATGTGATTTAAAAGCTGAAAAGTTAGGAGAAGATGATGAAGAAGAAGAGGAAGATTATGATGAAGACGATTATGAAGAAGATGAAGATGGAGGTTTCAAAAAGAAATATTCAAACAAAAAGAATTTAGTATTAAGAACATATGGAGTGACTGAAGAAGGTCATTCTATATGTGTACATATTGAAGGTTTTCAACCTTATTTTTATTTTAAGATTCCACAAGATTGGGAGAAACCTCAATTTGATTATTTTGTGGAAAAAGTGAAAGAGAAAGTAGATTTTTTTAATAGGAAAGGATTAATTATTGGAACAATTGTAAACAAGAAAGAGTTTTATGGATTTACAAACAACGAATTATTTAAATTTGGTGTTTTTACATTTAGAAATCAAGCGGCTTATCGTTCGTATTTGAAGGTATTTAAAGAGGAGAAGATTCTTTTAAATAAATTAGGTATTGAATTAGATTTATCTGCAAGTTTATATGAGACCAAAGTTGATGCTTTACTTAGATTTTTTCATGTTCAGAATCTAGATCCAGCGGGTTGGTGTAAATTAACAGCTGGTAAATATATTTTAAATAGAAAGAATAAAAAGACAAGATGTCAATTAGATGTCACAATTCATTTTCAAAATATAGAAAAAGTTGATAAAAGTTCAATCTCTAAAATTATGATTGCTTCTTATGATATTGAGTGTGTATCAGAAGATGGTTCATTCCCAAAAGCAGAAAGAGCTAATGATAAAATTATTCAGATTGGTACATCAGTTAATATTTTTGGAGAAGATGAGTGTTGTTTTAGATACATCGCAGTATTAGGAGATTGTTTACCTATTGAAGGAGCTCGTGTAGAATGTTTTAAAACTGAAAAAGATTTAATCATTGGATGGGCAAGATTCATGGCTAAATTAGATCCTGATGTAATAACTGGATATAATATCTGGGGTTTTGATTGGGAATTTTTATATAAAAGAGCAGAGTATGGATTTGAACCAAATGGAAGAAAATCTCCATATCACAAGACTTTAGTAAAAATTCTTCAAAGAATTGAAAAATTAGAAACAGGAAAAAAAGAAATTGATGACAATACTTTTAAATTAACAGAGAAACAATTATCATCTTCAGCAATGGGAGATAATTTTTTAAAGTTTATTGATATTGAAGGAGTTGTCCAAATTGATTTATTAAAATATTTTCAGAGAGAAGAAAAGTTTGATTCATATAAATTAGATAATGTGGCAAAAGAAATCATCGGTCAACAGAAAGAAGATTTAAAACCACATGAGATTTTTGAAAACTTTAGAATCGGAACTCCTGATAAAATTAGAGAAATCGCAACTTACTGTATTCAAGATTGTGTTTTAGTTAATAATTTAATGAATAAAAAGAAAGTTATTACTAATAATCTGGGTATGGCTAACGTTTGTGTAGTACCTTTTTCATTTATCTTTTTAAGAGGTCAAGGTATTAAAATCTTTTCTCTAGTTGTTAAATTTAGTAGAGAAGATAACTTTTTAATTAAAGATTTACCCAGTGAAAAAGATGAATCATCTTATGAAGGTGCTATTGTATTTGTTCCTAAACCAGGTATCTATTTTGAACCTGTCGTTGTTATGGATTACAATTCTCTTTATCCTTCATCTATGATTGCTGAAAATATTTCACATGATAGTATTTTAGGATACAAAGAGTATAGATTAAAACCTGGTAAATCTGGTGAAAATAAAGAAGAAGATTATGAACTTATCGCAGATACAATTGCATATAAATATATGGATTTACCTGGATATCATTATATCGATATCGAATACGATGTTTTCCATGGTGTTGATAAAGAAAAGAAAAAAGTTGGATATAAAATGTGTCGTTTTGCAGAATTAGATGAAGCTCTACCAAAGAATTTCAATAAAAAATCTGTTTTACCTCGCATTTTAGTTAAACTTTTAAAAGCTCGTAAAGATACTCGAAAAAAGATGGAATATGTAACTCATACAATGAAAGATGGTACAATTCATTATGGTATTCCAACAGAATGTGATGATGGTACAATTGAACTATTCAATGTTGATTTAGGTACATTTAAAATTAATAAAGATGATGTAGTTAGTAGTGAAAATACTTATACTAGTTTCGAAAGGAAAGTTTTAGATGCTCTTCAATTAGCTTACAAAGTCACATGTAATTCATTATATGGACAAGTTGGTGCTGGTACTTCTAATATTTGTTACAAAGAATTAGCAGCATGTACTACAGCTACAGGAAGAAGAATGGTTTGTAATGCTAGAGATTATACTCTTGAGACATTCGCAGGAAGTAAACTTACATATGGCGACAGTGTCACTGGTGATACACCTTTATTATTAAAAAATAATGAGAATGCATATCCCCATGGGGTGGCTAAGAACTCTGAAGGAGTTGAGTTATTTGTTAAAAATATTAAAGATTTGAATGATGATTGGGTTGCTTATGATGAGTTTAAACCACAAGATTCAAATAGAATTGAAAAACAACAAACAACTTTTAATGCACAAATTTGGACATCTAATGGATGGGCAAATATTGTTAGAGTTATTAGACACAAAACACAAAAGAAAATTTATAGAATTTTAACTCATACTGGTTGTGTTGACGTTACTGAAGACCATTCATTATTAGATGAAAATTTAAATAAATTAAAACCTACTGAAGTATCTGTTGGAACAAAATTAAGACATTGTTCACCATTTAAAAATTCAGAAGAATTTAATGAAGATAATAAAATAACAACTTTGATTTTTAATATGAATGAATATTCAAAATTAGATATTCAAAAGAAGTATATTGAACTTAGAAAGAATGGTTATTATGTTTATTTTGAAAATAGTGATAATGATAATTGTCTTTTAATGAGCTATTCATATTCTTTATTTTACAATATTGAAGATGAAAATAAAATTATTAAGATTTTAGAAATTAGAAAAACAGATTTTGATGAATATGTTTATGATATTGAAACAACAGATGGAACTTTCCAAGCTGGTGTTGGTCAGATGATTGTTAAAAATACGGATTCCGTCTTTATTAATTTTACAGACCATATTAAGCAACAGAATCCAGGAAAAGAATTTACAGAATATGAATTATTAGTAGAATCCATTCAAATGGGTATTAAAGCTGCTAAAAATATTAATTCACATATGAAAGCTCCTCAGAATATTGAATATGAAAAGACTTTATGGCCTTTTGTCATATTCTCTAAAAAGAGATATTTTGGAAATTTATATGAACATGATCCTCAAGAATACAAACCTAAATATATGGGTATTGTATTAAAGCGTCGTGATAATGCACCAGTTGTTAAAACTATTTATGGAGGTGTATTAGATATTATTTTGAATAAAAGAAATATTGAAGCATCTAAACAATTCTTTATTAAATCTGTTGAAGATTTGATGCAAGGAAAAGTAAATATTAATCAATTAGTTATTAGTAAGACATTAAAAGCAGATTATGCAAATCCAAATCAAATTGCTCACAAAGTTTTAGCAGATAGAATGGGTGAAAGAGATCCTGGTAATAAACCACAATCTAATGATCGCATTCCTTATTGTTATATTGATGATAGTAATTTGAAATGTACAATTTGTAATGGTAAAGTTAATGCGGAAAAATGTAAGTGTATTACATGTACACGAATGTTTTGTCCAAATCATTTACCTAAACATAAAGATGTATGTATTAAAACATGTAGATTCTGTAAATTAACAGAAAAACAGATTAAAGTCACAAAATGTGGAACATGTTTAGCATATTATTGTAATAAATGCAATGAGAAACATATGAAAAGAAAAGATAAATATAATAAAGTTCATATGGATAAATGCAAGAAACCATTAACACATAAGATTTTACAAGGAGATATTTTGGAACATCCAGAATACATTACAGCAAATAATGTTAAAATTGATTATAGATATTATTTAGACCATCAAATTTGGGAACCAGTTAAACAGATTTTTGCATTAGTTATGGATAAACCAGAAAAACTAATTGAAAGTATTTTAAGAAAGAGTGATAATGCAAAGAAAGGAAATCATGCTATCACAGATTGGTTCAAGAAAATGGGTATGGAAAATGTAGATGAAGATTTACCATCCAAACAAAATAAAATTAAAAATGATTCAGAATTAAGCGAAACGCATACTGAATTATCTGATATTAATATAGAAGAATTAACATCATTTAATATTAATAATGATGTTGATAATGATGAACAAAATGCTGATGATGAAGATAAAAATGTCTTAGAGACTCTTATGGGTAAAGATCTATTATCTGAATTAGAAGAAGCTGAAGAAAATGAAAATGGATATGATATCCAAGATAATGATGAATAAATCATTTTCATTAAATTATAAATTAAAATGTTACTACTAGACACATAAAACTTTATATTTCTTGATAATCAATTAACTACGTAAATATACAATTTTTTAGAAACTTAAAATATTTATAATTAATATTTATAATTAATATTTTTAGATTAAAAATTATCCACGAAGTTCAAAATGGAATTAAATATTGAAACAGTCATTGAAGAAAACAAGAATTTAAAAATTAATATTGAAAATCTTCTTAATGAAGTTAATGATTTAAAAATTAAACTTAAAAAATATACATCTCATAAAAGATATAGTGTATATTACGAAAAAAATAAAGAATCTATTTTAGAATATCATAAAGAATATTATCAAAAAAAGAAAGATAAAATTAAAGAATATAATAAAGAATATTATGAAAAGAATTCTGAAGAGATTGTTAATAAAAGAAAGCCTGTTGACAAAGAAGCTAGTAAAGAATATCATAGAGAGTATTATTTAAAGAAGAAAAAAGAAAAAGAAGCTTTGAAACTTCAAAATATTGAAAATAAATAATTTTTAATATATTTTTTAAAATTTAATTTTAATTACTTTTTGTAATTGAAATTAAAAAGTACTTAAAGAAAGTCAAATATTTAAATTTAGAATAAAATGAAACGAAAAAAGAAAGAAAAAGAGAAAAAGTACTTAACCAATATTTTTTATATTAATTTAAAGAATAAAGTTATTAAAAATTTTAATAAAATATATGATTCTTCAATAGCTACTTTTAAAGAATCTAATATTGATTTAAATTTATTTAATATTAAACATAAAATTGATGAGTCTATAAAAAATGATTTTAATGAGACATTTTCAATAAGACCTCAACAAAAAGAGAAAGATATTTATAAATGTGTTAAAGTTGATTTAAAATTAAATATTCTTCAAAAGAAGATTTTCGAGAGTTGGAGAAAAGCTTATATTTTAATGTATAATAAAACTATTAATTTTTTATTAAATAATTATAAAATTCAAAAAGAAGAATTATTTAAAAATAAAGAAGTAAAAGAATTCCTAATAAATAAAGAACTATATAAAGAAGTCTTCAAAAAATACATTAATAAAGAAGAAGAATTGAATAAATGCGAAGACAAAGAATTAAAAAAGAATATTAAAAAAGAATTTTTAGAATTAGAGAATGAAAAGAAGAATTTAGATTCTAAACTTAAAAAATTTTATGAATTTATACATGATTATATTGATAAAAAGAATCATTTGATAATATTTAAATTTTCAAAGAATTCTTTTAAAATTAATTATGAAAATGTTAGAACTTATTATTTAAAAGATTTTAAAGATAAGATTCTTGAAGAATCAAAATTAAAAGATGAAGTTTTTAATATCTATAATTTGATGTTAAATGAGAATGAAAGATTAAAAAATAATAAATCATCAATATGTGGACATACATTAGATAATGCTATTAAATATGCATGTGCCAACTATCAATCGGGTATAACTAATTTAGAAGAAGGAAATATTAAAAATTTTAGGATTCGATATTGGAAGTTTAATAAAGAATTTCAATTATTTGATATTGAAGCCTATGAATTTAAAAAATCTAAATATGAAAATATGACTTTACCAACACTTTCTCAAATAAAAGATAATAATAAAGATAATTTTAATGAATATTTAGAAATGTGTCGTCCTAAGATTGGTAAATTAAGATATTTTTATGATAAACAAGAAGTTTTATTAGATAATATTAAAAGTGATTGTAAAGTTTATTATGATTATATTGATAAAAGTTATAAATTATTAATACCTGAAAAATTGGTAAATTTTCAAGAAATTCAAACATTGAAACCGGTTATTTCATTAGACCCTGGTTTAAGAACATTTTTAACAGGATTGTCAAATAATGAAGTTTTGGATATATTTGAAACAAAGAATTCAAAATTAGAAAAATATGTTAAAAAATTAATAAAATATGAAGTTAATAAAGATAAATCAAAAGAGAAGAATGGTTCATTCCGTTCTAGAAAAAAATATAAAAAGATATCAAGAAGACGAAACGTCAAAAAGAGAACTTTGAGACGAAAAATCAAAAATTTTGTCACAGAACTTCATTGGAAAACAGCAGATTTTTTGACAAAGAACTATAAAAATATACTTTTAGGAGATATGAGTTCCAAAGGTATAGTGTCAAAAAAGAAATCAAATTTACAAGACGTCTCGAAAAGAATGTGTTATGCTTTGTCTTTTCATAAATTTAGACAGAGATTAAATTATAAGTGTAATCAAAGAGGAAATAATTATTATAATGTAAATGAAAGATATACTTCAAAAACATGTTCTTTTTGTGGAGAATATAATGAGACTCTAGGTGGAAGTAAATATTTTAAATGTCATCATTGTAAAAAAGAAATGGATCGAGACGTCAATTCAGGAAGAAATATTTTAATAAAGTCTTTAAATTAAAATATTAAATAAAAATAGTGGGTTAGTTACAAACCCCTTAAAGAAGTTGGATTTATAAAAAACTTGTACAAATTAAAGAAGGTTATATTAAGTAGTAATAACATAGTATTTCATGGATTATTTGTTTTATCAAGAAATATCAACTTTTATGTAACGCTAAGGATAAATTATCAGAATTAGAAGAATTAGAAGAAGATGAAGAAAATGAAAATAAGTATGATATTCAAGATGATGAATAAGTTTTTTAAAAACTATTATCACTTTGATAAATTTATTTAATTCAACAATTCAAAAATTATAAATTAAAATTGATTAAAGTGCAAAATTAATTATTATTTTTTTATCAATTAATATATTATTTCGTATGAATAATATATTAAATATATTTATAAATTTATATATAATATTATCAAAAATGGCAATCGAATTAGAAGAAGGTGATTTAAATTTATCAGATTCATATAATAAATTTATGGAAAAGTTGAAAGATAATGAAGAACTTTTTTTTAAAGAATTAGAAAAAGAAAGTATAGTTTTACCAGAATCTTTTTTTATGGATTTTCTAAAACAACATTGGAATCGTTCTTCTCAAATAATACCATCTTTAAACATTAAATTACTTGAAAAAATTATTGAAAAAAATATACAATTAGAATTTCCTGAAGATAATCAATTAAACAATGATATTCAAGATACTATGTATATGTTATTTAAAATTTATAAAGAATCACCTTCAAAAGATAATTCTTTATTCATTTTTAAATTTTTTATTTCTATGTATAAAAATCAATTATTTAAATCTTTTGATTCAGATGAAAATAAAAAATCATTTAGATTTATTGATTCTATTGTTGATTTTATGATAGTTCATAAAATGTTTGATGCTTTACCTATAATTATAGAATTTGGTTATCAAATGAAAATGGAACATTACATTTTTGCAATGAATAAATATAAAGATAATATTGAAAGAATTATTGAATTATATGAACTTAATACTCCTCTTAATTCTGTTGTTATTGAATATGCTGCATATCATGGTTATTATAATTTAGTTAGATTTTATCATGTAAATAATTGTCCATGGGATTCAAAAACATTATATGGAGCATGTAAAAGTTTAAATTGTGAATTAATTGAGTATTGTTTTAAAGAAGGATGTGAATGGGATCCAAGAACATTATATCTTTTTAACCCTTATTTTACAAAACAAGCTTTAGAGAATGAAAGTTTAAATATTTATAGAGAGAAAATAAATAAAGTTATGGATATAATTAAAAAATATACTAAACCAATTGAATTAGATATTCAAAATAAAGATATAAATAAAGATACAGAATAATTAATAAAATAATAAATAAAAAAGTTTATTTTTAAAAAAATTAATATTAATAATTAATTAATAATAAAAATTAAAAATAATAATGAATGTTAATATAAAGTATCGTGATTACTTACCACAAAATAAAAATAAAAAAATAGATTTAATAATTATATCTTTAATACATCAAAGCAAAGATATGTTATTATATATGATTAAAAATATTCAAAGATATTTAATTGGAAATTATATGTTTTTTGTTCATTATAATGGTACAGATTTTATTGATGAAAATAACCTTCCTGATTGGGTCTGGTTAAATAGAAATCCTATTAGAACACAACGTTTTACACAAACATTATCTTTTGCAATAACAGATACAATTAAATTTGCAGTTGAAAATATAGATTTTACTAATGTTATGTTATTATCATCTGGATCAGCATTTTTTAGAAAATGGGAAATACCAAAATATGAATATATAGCATTAGAAAGTCATGAAAAGATTTTTAATTATAAATCTAAATTATTGCACACATCACCAATTTCTACTGAATATTGTGGTAAAGTATCAGAATATTTAAAAGAGAAAGGGAATGGAGTATGGCAATATGGATTTGAAGGACATGGATGTGATATAGATTTTGGTTTTCATAATTTAATTAAAAAAAGAGGATTTAAATATTTTAAAGGTTGTCAATGGTCAGGACAGATGTTTCCAAAAAATGTATGTATTCAAATAGCAGAAGATATACCAAAATTAAAAAATAATAATATGATGTTTTATGCATGTGAAGAGATATATTTTTCAACATATGCATATAATTACGGAATTGAAAATAATATTTTTATGAATATTTGTGAAGTTATAACTAATTGGGAATATAATTATGAAATAAAAGATATAAATTATATTATTAATACTCATTATAATTATCCGAATATAGGACATGCTCTTTGTAAACTTCCAGATGATACAAATCATCCAACTAGAATATTCATAAATTCTTTTTATTATGAACCTTAAATTATTTAATCTAAACCGATATATTCACTATCAATTCTACTAAATTTATTAACTTTTCTTAAAAATAAACATCCTAATACTCTAACACGATTAATAACATATTTATTAACAATATAAAAGTTCTCTGCCTGTGTTCTTGATATATCATTATTACAATATAGTATTTGTTGTTTAATAAATTCTTTTTTATAAATATGTAAAAATAAATTTATAAAATAATGTTCATCAGGACATTCCATGTTTTTAAAATCTTCAGTATAATCATTTTCAATAAACCATTTAACATCTTCTTTTGTTAAAAGCATATTTGGTTGTTGTTTAACAAATAATTTATTAGGTATATTTTTTTTTAAATTAAATGAAAGAGAATTATATCTTTCAACTTTATTTCCCATAATTAATGACATTAACGACTTATTTAATTTAGTTATTAAATCATAATGAAAATCAAATGAATATACAGGTATACAACTTTGAGTTAAAAATATGAAATGTGAAGCTTCTGGAGTATTATTATAAGCTTCTTTTAATAAATGTAAAGTAGCTCTAACTATACTTATATGACTTTTAGAAATAGTATTTATAGGATTTTGAATAATATTAACAGGAAAAGAATATTTATATGGTTGTATTTTTTCTTTTGAATGAATATAAACTTTAAAATTTGTTTTATGTTTAAAATATTTTTCCCATATATCTATTCTTTCAATATCATTATATGTTAAAAAACAATATACTATTATTTTTTGATTTTCCATTCTTTACTTTTTAAATATTAATATTTATTAATATTTATTTTTATTAAAAAATTCTTGATTTTTTATTATAGATTTGTTAATTTATTAATTTGTTAAAAATATTATTTTTAAGAATTGTAATAACCAATCTCTTATATTATCATTTGTTAAACTACCTGATATATTTATTAATTTCTCTCTTGTTTCTTCTTTTGGAAAAATATAACACATACTTTTCAACATTATAAATAATTCATTATTTCTAATTGGACCTTTTTTAAAATTTGCTCTAACCAATTCTAATACCATCACTTTTATTAAATTTGGGTTTATTTTTTCTGAATAATAATTTCTTGCTTCTTCTATACTCCATATCTTTTTTCGATGACTTATATTAACATTATTATGTATTTTTATTGTCATACTAAAAATATTTTCTTCATTAATATTATTTTCAAGTGATAATTCTGGACGCATTAATTGCATATTATAATGATTTAAACATACTTCACATGGTAAAATTACTCTAAAAGAATTAAAAAAGTTTTTATAATGTTCTTTATATTGAGGTAAATAATTTATTGTAAAAGTATGAAAAACATACCAAGTAGTTTGTTTCCATGATAAATCCATTTTATTTTTTAATCTATGTTTTATTTATATTTATTTTTTTTTAAAACCGTTTGAACTAAATAAAATTAATAAAAACGAGGCATTAAGGCATTGAAAGTAGTACCATAATTATTATCAAAATATTTTTTATTTTCCATTGGTACTATTAAAGAAGCATTATTAGTAAGTAAATAATCAAAATTATTTAATTTAAAATGGTCTTTATTCTTAATCATTTTAGTTGTTTTATTTTGAATATTTGTTATAATTAATACATTATTATTCATTTTATATAATAAATATTTAGTATTTAAATAATGAATTAAATAATACTTACTTATTTCGGGTACTTCAATAGCAATATTATTTTTTAATATTATATTTGAAGGATTTATAGGATTTGAATAAATATTATGGAAATTTAATAATATAGATTCTTGAATTCTGATACAAGGTATTTTAAAGATTTTATTCATATGGTGAAATTCAATTGCATAAATAATATTCTTTTTTTGTTGACTTTCATAAAATTTATTTTCTATTCTTTTTTGTTCTTCTTCATTCTTTAATTCAGGTTTTTGATTTTGAAACTTATTAAAATCTTCAATAATTTGTATCATCTCTTTCGATTCTTTTAATTCTTTTTCTTCTTTCTTTTGATTTTTTATCTTCTCTAAATCTCTCTTCTCATTCTCTATTTTTTGTAGAGTTTCTGCAACTTCTTTCACTTTATTTTCATCCATTGACATTTTATCTTTCCATTTCAATTGTTTCTTTTCTTTCTTTTCATTTTGTGATACTTCTGTTCTATAAGAAGTTCCAACTGAATCTAATTTTTGTGGTATCTCTTCTGATACCATTCCTGATTCACTAAATTTCATTTGTTTTAACTCTTTTTTATCCATTATTATTTCCTTATATTCTACTTTATCTTCTACTTTATCTTCTTCATGATGTTCTTCAATTAAAGTTTCTTTAACTTCATCTTCTTTATGTTCTTCAATTAAAGTTTCTTTAACTTCTTCTTCTTTATGTTCTTTTTCTTGATGTTCTTCAACTAAAGTTTCTTTAAGTTCTTCTTTTTGATGTTCTTCTTCTTGATGTTCTTCAATTAAAGTTTCTTTAAGTTCTTCTTTTTGATGTTCTTCAATTAAAGTTTCTTTAAGTTCTTCTTCATGATGTTCTTCAATTAAAGTTTCTTTAAGTTCTTCTTCATTATGTTCTTCAATTATAGTTTCTTTAAGTTCTTCTTCATGATGTTCTTCAATTAAAGTTTCTTTAAGTTCTTCTTTTTGATTATGAACTTCAACTTCTTTAACTTCTTCATGATGTTCTTCAATTAAAGTTTCTTTAAGTACTTCTTGTTGATGTTCTTCAATTAAAGTTTCTTTTAGTACTTCTTCTTGATGTTCTTCTACTTGATGTTCTTCAATTAAAGTTTCTTTTAGTACTTCTTCTTGATGTTCTTCAACTTCTTCAATTTCTTTAACATCTTTTTCTGTTTTGAAAATAGAAGGATAATAAGTTTCGTTGAATTGAATACATTGTTCTTCAGAATAAGGTTCATAAACAGAAGCATCATTAAGAATACAATTAAAATTAGAATCAAGAATTAATTCGGTAGTAAGTTTATTAAAAATAAAAACTTGTTTATTATTTAAAAATAAATTATAAGTGCCATTAGATTCTTTTGTTTCAAATTTAATTTTTTGATTTTTTCTTGCTATAACAACTTCAAATTTAGATGAAGATTGGAAAGGTATAAAATCAGGAGAAGAGAATGTATTATTTTTTGAAAAATAGATTAGTATTTCAGTATCAATATTATTACCAGATAAACTTAATAATTGAAGTTTTTTAGGATTATTAATATTTTTTTTACCTAAAAAAAATTGTGTTTGTTCTAAAATATTAGTCATGGTATTATATAAAAAAAAATAAGATTTTATTTTTTTTAATTAAACATGTTAAAAAAATTATTTTAAAAATTATCTTTATTTTTTATTTTTTATTTTTTATTTTTTATTTTTTATAATTATTAATAATTTAATTATTAATTAAATGATACTTCAACTCTATTTGATTCTATATCATCATATGTTGGAGCCATTACTCTATAAAGAGCATTCCAATCTCTAAAAATAATCATAGCATTGTATGATTTCTTACCTCTTCTTCCAGCACGACCCATTAATTGATAAATTGAATTTCTTGATGCATCATTACAATAAGTTTCATCGATATCAACATTACTAATGGACATATTTGTACCATAAATAATAGCAGGAGTACTTAAAATAAATTTGTAAGTATTTCTTAAAGATTTAAATGTTTCCATTTCTAAATCACTCATCGTTTCAGGATGATATAAACCAATACCACTTAAAATTAATTTAGCAATATTTTCAGGTAATTCTTTAAGAATTTTAACATCAAGTAAAATTAATGGTGATGGATTATATATATTCTTTTTATATAATTTTCCATGTTCTTCAGAATTAACAATTAATTCTGGACTCCATTGTATTTTAAATTGTTTTGATTCTAATTCTAAAATTCTTCTTCTAATATCAGCTTGTGTTCTTAAATTAAATTGTTGAGGATTTCTTTTAATTGCTTCAATTATGTCCTCATTTTCTTTTATCTCTTCTAATAATTTTTGAATGACTGGTTCTAATTTAGGTGTTTTCGATATAATAGGTTTAACTATTTTATTCAAATTTTGTTTATATTCTTCATTTGAAGAAACATACATAGTATTACCATCTTGATAATAATGTGCATTATTTGATAACATTTGTTCTTTATTAATATTTTCCATCTTTTTAGGACGGAAAGTTTGTATTTTATTAAATAATTCATTATTATTACTATTCGCTACAAATCTTAAAACATCAATAATATAATTTCTACTATCTTCATGTCTAATCTGACCGATATTTCTAAATCTTTCACCGAATTTTAATTCATTCGGTAAATAATCTTTAATATTATTTGTAAGTAAATATACACTTACAGGTGAATAACATCTAATCTTTAAAGGGTCTTCAATAATATTATCAATAGCCTCATTTAATTGGTCTAATGTAGAAATTGCTTGATGAGGGTAATAAATACATCCATCAGGTGCTACAATAGTAGAACTAACGTGTTGTCTATTCATTTTAATTAAAGATATAAATTCTTCTCTAGGGAGTGCAAATTTATTCTCATAATAATTAATAAAATTAGGTACATTTACAGGTTCTGGTAAAGTTGCCGATACTAAAACTGAAATTGAACTTAAATTCTTTAAAATACTAATAGTTTCTGTGTTATCTGTTGTTGCAAATGCTTCATCAAAATAAACTACAAATCTTTCTGGGAAAATCTCCAACAATTTCATAGCAGAATATAAATCTGATATAATCATTGCTGGTCTCTTCTCTGTCATTTTTTGGAAATATGCCCATTGTACTGGAATACTTCCAAATCTATGTTTGTCACGAATCTTTTTTGATTTTTTCCAATTTGTATAACAAGTTTTCCATGGTCTAATTAAAGTATCAATTTTACCACCAAATTCTTCTGATGTAACCATCCAAAAAGGTAAATCAATACCAGTTGAATAACACAATGAAGCCACTTCAGTTCTTACTAAATTGTTGTAACAAATATATAAAAAATATTTAGATTGGTCTACATCCTCATTAAATTCTGGGATATAAATCAAATCTTCATCTTTGTCTTCTTCTTTTGATTCTTCAGATTCTTCTGTTTCTGAAGAAGTATCAGAAGAAGTATCTTCTTCCTCTTCTTCCTCTTCTTTATTTTTTTCTTCTTCTTTATTTAAATCAGGATCTTCAGGATCATCTTCATTTTGAAGAACTTTATCTAAATTATCTTTTCCATTAATCTTTTTATTTCTAATTAAATAGTTGTAAAAATCATTAATTTTAGCAGCTATAATAACTGAAATCATTGTTTTACCATTACCAGGTGGTACTTTGTAAAACATTAATAATTTAATATTCTTTTTAATTGAATTCATAATTTTATTAATAACTTCTTTTTGTTCTGAATATAATTTAATTGATGAACTTTTATTTTTATCCCAAGTTGATTCAATTAGAATATCTGGATTCTTAAATATAATATCATAATTTTCATTTAAATTATATCTTTTATTAATAGCTTTAATTAATTTATCATAAATAAATCTAAATGCTTTTAAAAAGTCACTTCCATATGGATTATTTAATTCTAATTCTTCAAGTGATCTCGAAAAACTAAATAAACAATCTATCACGTTTCTAACTTCAACTTCCATTTTTTTATCTAATTTTTTATACATCAAAATAGCCCAATAATTCATATTTAAATAATTATTAATTTCATATTTGTATGTCATATATAATGGGATACAATTATCTTCATCAAATGTCATATTCTTTAAATCATCATTAAAATTCTTAATAATAGTATTAAAAGTTGTTACTTCTTCTCTATTATTCTTTCCTTTCTGATTTTTATTATTTAATTCTGGTTTAATCATTCTAGTTTCACTCGTATTTTCATATGGAAAATACTTTTTTCTTGAATCTCCTAATTTCTTTGAATACTCTTCCATGTAAAATTCTAAGTATTCTATCAAAATATCTTCTTTTTCATCATTTTTAATTTTATTCTTAATCTCTTGATTCATAATATCTTGTAAAATTGGTTCAGTGGTTCGTAAAATTGACTTGTATTCTCGATTTCCCATCGAACGAATACCAGTTTTATTACCCTGATTTGTTTGATTTTCGTTTGGTTGAATTGTTGTATTATCTTCCATTTTTTCTTATTTGTTTTAATACTTATATATTATTAATTGTTATTATCATTTTATTATTATTCACTTTTTTTTAAGTAGACCTTAATTCTTATATAATTTACGTTATCACTCCTGGATCAAAAGCGAAGCTTCCAGAGATGAGTGATAATCTTTTTCCTGGAATTGATTCATCAATTCACGGGAAACATATTCATAATTTTATATTTAAACGTAAAAAAAATTTTGTTTTTCTTAAATTGGTATAATAAATAAAAAAATATAAAATATAAGAGTTATTTACGTTTAATTTTTGTATTCAAAAATCTTTTTTTCTTTTAGATAAAATAATTATTATAAATGTGTTCTATAAATCATGACAAAAAAGCTATTTTTATTCATATTAATAAAACTGGAGGAAGTTATATAGCGGGTACTTTAGAGAAGTACTATAATTTTGAAACATTTTATTTAAAACGTCCTGATCACAATCAATTTTGTTTTGTAAATCAACTTAATCAACTTAATAAAAAACAAGGTTCTCAAAACTCAAAACAAAAATATTATGAAAATAGAGTACATGGTGTTTTAAATTATTATAAAACTTCTCCTCATTTAAATAAAAAAATGAATATGACTCCTGAAAAATGGGATTCTTATTTTAAGTTTTGTTTTGTTAGAAATCCTTATGATAGAATTATATCTGGTTGGAATCACTTAGCTAAAAAAATACCATTTAAAAAATATGTACATTTTGATAAATTTGTTGATGATATGGAATTCATTCATATTTTCATGCCTCAATATCGTCACATTATAGATTTTAAAAATAACTTAAATATTAATTTTATTGGAAGATTCGAAAATCTTGAAAATGATTTTATTTATATTCTCTATCACTTAGGTTTTCCTTATCCTATTCATGATCCAGTAGTTAGAGTAAATGTTCACAAACATAAAAAATATATTGAATATTATGACCAAAAAACATTAGATAAAGTTAATCAATTAATGAAAGAAGATTTTGAAAGATTTGATTATCCAATAGCTAAATCATTAGATGATTTATTAGAATTAGAAAAAAAAATAATTGAAAAATATAATATTGAAAATAATAATTCAGATAATAATTCAGATAATAATTTTGATAATAATTTAGATAATAAATTAGATAATAAATCAGATAATAATAATTCTGATAATATACAATCTTTATTTTCATAAATTATTTTTTACCAGCACCAACTTTTTGTTGAATAAAATCATTTTTATTTATACCAGGAGTTTTAGTATCTACTGCTAATTTAAGTGCATCATTCATTGATTTTTGGATTTCCATATCGGGTAAATCACGATTTCCACCTTTCATTTTATTGATTAAAAGAGATTTATCTTGTTCAACTGGTATAAATTTACCATAATTTCTATCTTCTGGATCAAATGCAATTATAGTATTATCTCCACCTTTCATCTTTTTAGAACTTTTTTTTTTTATAATTTTTTTTGAATCTGATTTTTTAGAAGATTTAGATGATTTAACACTAATTCTTTTTTTTTCTTTTGATTTTGTCTTTTTAATCTTCTTTTCTTTTTCTTTCATCTCTTTGGCTTTCTTCATTTCCTTTAATTTATCAGACATCTTTGATATTTCTCTCTCCATTAAATTAATTTTAGTGTTATTTTCATTTTCATTATGATTTTCTTTTGCGCTTTGCTTATTTATTTTTATCTCTTTAGCTCCTAAATTTGTTAAATTTTTGTTTCCTATTAATTCAGCTGATGCAAATAAACTTTTAATATCTTTATCTTTCATTTGATATAATTTTTGATATCCTATACCATCTTTTTGAATCTTTTGCTGTACTACTAAAAAATCATTCGGATGACCTTTCATTGAAACTGCTTTAGTTTTAATTGCTCTATCATCACTTTTATTTGTGATATCTACAATTGTTCTTTTTTCACCAGTTGAATTCATTGTTTGAAAAATCTTTTTTGACACAATTTTCATTCTAAATGTTTATCTTTATTTTTATATTAGAAAAATTAATTTTTTCAATTTTATTAATTTTTTATTTATTTTATTAAATATATTTTATAAATATTTAATAAAGATAATAATGCGCTAAACAATATAAAAAAAATATTATTATCTTTTAGAGCTTATTTATTATTCTTTAAAATGAGTGATTTTGTTTTTTCCCGTATTTATGATGATACTGCAAAAGCCACAAGAAATATTAATAATTATTTTGAGAAATTTGAAATTTACAATAGTAATTTATATCAAATATTAAATCAAATACCTCAATATAATATTGTTCAATATTTATTTATTGCTGCTATAATATATTTTATATTTAGTTTTTATAATATTGAAATCAAACATTTATTTATCTTATTTATATCTATTTTAATTATTGGTTATTTAATTCAAAAAGATTTTGGAGATTTTAATCAATATATATCTTTCAAAAAAGACCAACTGAGATTCATCAATAAATTATGTTTTGATGGTGAATATTTTCAAAATTTTGGTCCAAAAGATGAAATGAATATTTTTCCACAAATTAAAAAATCTTATCTTTATCGTAATCCTCTTATTGTTGAATTTTATTATAATCTTCGTGAATTTACACAATTCAATTTATCTGCCTATGTATCTTCTGTTTTACATACTAATAATGTTATGGCTTTACATAATCAAATAAAAACTGGATTAATGAATCCTTTTGCAAATGTTGATGTTATGAAGAATGAGATGAATGAGAGTTTAAACGCACTTCAATCTATGATTTATAAAGTACCGGAATCACAAATATCAATGGATAAATTAAAAAATTCATGTGATGCTCTTCAAAGTATGTTATTATTTTATATTATTGAAGTAGAAGAAATATGTCAAAAAAGAAATAAAAATGTAGGATTAAATTATTTAAGTAAACCAGACGATCAATTAAATACTCAATTCGAAATAGCTCCTAATGACATAAAGACTCGAGAATATAATCCAACTTATAATTTATATTAGATCTTTTTCTTTTTATTAAAAAAAGAAAAAGGATCGCAAAAAGAAAAAAAAATTAAATAATTATTTAATAAATTTAATTTAAAAAATATTTTTAATAAAATTAACAAATGAATTATAATAACTATTTATATTATAAAATAATTCATTTTCATAAATTTTTATATTTGAATAATAAATTTTTAAATTATTATAATCATTATTTTTAATTTTTTCATAACTATCTCTTTTTACTATTGCTAATTTAGGTAAATCACCTTTAATCCATTCACTTATATTATTTGAATCTTCTAATGATTTATTTAATATAATATCAAAATCATTTCCAATCTCTTTTAAACTTTCATTTATATAACTTCTTAGATTTTTCTCTTCTTCAAAATAATATTCATAATAACAATTCATCAATATAACTATATCTTCATTTGATTGAAATCTAAATTTTTCAAATATCCATTTTAAATTTGCATATATATTGAAATATTCTACCTGAAATTTATTATTTTCATATTCTATTCTTTTATTTTTAAATTCCTCATATCCTATCATCAATATATTCTCATATGTTAATTCATTATCTTCTATTATTTTATTTTCTTCCGCTATATAAGTGCTTTGGGTATCTTTGGTATCTATATTTTTTATTAATTGATTTATATCTAATGATATTGGTATATAATACATATATATTTTGTATTTTATTGGAAAAATATAATCATATTCCATTTCACATCTATCTTTTTTTTAGATTTTTTTAAGTTCAAAATTATTAATTAAAAAATAAGTTTTTTTTAAGTTCAAATAAAAAAGAATTATTATTTATTTTCTTTTTAAAAAGAAAAATGTTTTAAAATTAATGTCTAATTGGTTCCCATTGTTGTCCTAAATTATCATAACCTGTTATAATATTTTGAGGATTTGGGTTACTTAAAGTTGATATTGGTGCAGCTGCGTAAGGGAGTTGTGAATTAGGGATATAATCTCCTGTTTTAGTGAAAGTATGGAAAAGTTGTTTACCATTGAACCAACCATTATCAGGATAATTTGCAGGACCTCTAGAATTTAAAGTAAGAGCAAAATCACTTCCAGTACTACCACCTCTCATTTTGCGTTTTTTGGTACTCTTCTTTGTGGTTTTTTTCTTTGTAGTTTTCTTTGTGGTTTTTTTGGATTTAGAAGTTTTTGATTTAGATTTTCTCTTTTTAGCACCTCCATTATGGATTAATCTTTGGTCACCAATTTTAACACTTTCAGCAGCTTTAACTGATTGGTCAAATTTATGTTCTAATTCACTCATAAAAGAATTTAATCCTTTAACAGTTGTACCAACTAATTTTTGAACACCAGTTACAGCAGAATCACTCATTGATGATATTCTTGTTTTAAATCCACCTTTGTGTGATTTTGTTGATTTCTTTTTAGTAGTTTTAGATTTAGATTTAGATTTAGTTGTTCTTTTCTTCTTTTTTCCTCCTACAACTTCTTCACTAATATGATTACCAGTACAACTATTTTTAAATTCATCTAATATTTCAAAAATATTTTCACTAAAATTTATAATTTTACTATTTTTATTTGAATATTCAATTAAAGTATTTTCTAAATCATTTGGAAAATTAATATGCATTTCTTTTTCATGACATGTTATTTTTATTTTTTTACCATCATCAATAATTTCAACATTTTCAAATCCATATGGTGTTATAAATGATAAATCATTTTCAATAAATTTAGTTAAATTTGGTTGTTCCGCAAGACCTCCTCTCATTTTGCGTTTTTTACTAATTTTAGTAGTCTTTTTTGACTTTGATTTTTTAGAAGTTTTAGATTTACTTCTTTTTTTCTTTCCTCCCATCATAGTAGACATAGTTTTTTCAAGATTTTTATCTAAAAAAGATTGATCGAATTTTTGTTCTTGAATACTGTTAGACATTATTATT
>JACCEB010849947.1_pt1 | contig 97480 bp, 103 predicted proteins | sample 7454761 | NCBI WGS metagenome assembly JACCEB01 (sample SAMN15323454, study PRJNA562643) | freshwater metagenome | isolation source: river surface water | place: USA:Blue River Watershed | collected 2017-08-18 | reverse complement strand
AAATGTTTTTTATTTAATTCGTCTATTTTCCAAATCTCATAATGGTCTTTAACAAATCGTCTAATCTTAAATGGAATCATATTTACTTTTAATTCTTCAATTGCAATTTCTTTATATGAGAATTCTAGGGAGTCTTTATTTTGTTTAATTAATGGTTTAGCTCCTTTAGTTAATTGCATAATTCTTTCACCAATAATTCTAACAAACTCATATCTAGTCATTTTATTTTTAGAAGTTCTTTTATTAGGATCAGTAATAATTTCTATATTATTTAATTCTTGATTATTAGATATATCATAACAATCATTAAAATCCATATTATTATCTTCATCTTCTATATATTGTTCTTCATTATCATCTTCCTCATTCGATGGTTCTATTTCACGTTCTTCTTGTTCTATTTCTTCTATCTCTAATTCTTCAACTTCTTGTTCTTCTGGTTCTTCAACAACATCATCAGTTTCAAGGACAATTTCTTCATCATCACTGTTCATTATAATATTATATATAATATTAAATATTGTTTAATTCAAATTTTTTCTATATTATTAGAATTATTTTAGACTTTGTCTAAGATATTAGAAAGCTAGCTTTCAATATATTTATGGGAAAATTGAAATAATCGTAGAGCGTTATAAAAATTGAAATAATCGTAGAGCGTTATAAAAATATAGCAATGCTATATTTTTATAAAAACGCCTACGTGATAACAATTTATAAGATATTAATAATTCACAATGTGAATTATTAATCCTATAAAAATTGATTCGTGGATTGAGAAAATTTATAAATTTTCTCAATACAACGGATTAACTTTCTAATAAATATATTGAAAGCTAGCTTTCAATATATTTATGAGAAAAATTGAAATAATTATTCTAATTATATACTAAAATAAATAGTATGATTGATATTGATACAAATGACAATATTACTACCGACGCTTACCTAAATAATACTAATAATGATAATAATAATAATTATAATAATAATTATTATTATGATAATGATTATAATGATAAAAATAATCATTATAATCAAAATAATGGAGGAGGTTCAAATGATTATGGAGATGTAGAAATAATATCTCTTGTAGGTTAATTTACCAATTTATCTTTAATAAATCTTTAATAGAAGGTCTTTTAAGAGGATTAATTTGAAGCATACTTTCTAATAATTTTATTAAATTAGGATTATTAATTGAATGCTTCATCAACTTTTTATTTATCTTTTCATATGTAGATAATTTAAAATCTTCGTCGTATTTCATTTCTGGTAATTTATTATTTTTAAAGAATTTTTTATAGAATTTTCCTGATTGAAATAAATTATTAAATTCTCCTCCTAAATTTATAATCATTTCTAAATGGTGATAATCGGTAGAACCTTTCTCATCACTATGAGGATCAAATAATATTTCACCAGTAGTTAATTCATATAACATACAACCGAGTGCCCATATATCAACCTTTTCTGAACAATCTGCCATTAATATAATTTCAGGTGCCATATAATATCTGGTTCCAAATGGTTCATGAAAATATTGATCTTTATGACAATAGAATCCAAAATCAGTTAATTTAATTTGTGGATTTTCAATATATATATCATCACATAAATATTGATTTTCATTATTTTCATCCATCATATCTATTAATGCAGCATGAATCTTTTTTCTAATTTTTGATTTAATTTCAGGTGCCAATTTCTTTTTATTTTTTGTCATCATATATTCTTTCTTTGTTTTAGTATAAACTTCATTGAAATTAGTTTTATTATACATACTAATATATTTTTTATCTTTATTATTTATACCACATATTAAAATATTATCTGGTTTTATATCACCATGAAACCCATTTAATTTATAATGAACTGTATATAAAGCTTCTAATGTTTGTTTAAATATTTTTTTAACAATATGTTCTGGATATCCATTTTTATATTTACCTTTTCTAGATAAACCATCTAAATTACCACAACATAATTCATAAACTGAACATAATAAATTAGTAGGTTCATCATCAATAAATATAGTTTCTATAAAATATTCAACGAGTCTATTTATATATTTATCATCGTTTGATACTTTTTTTAAAACATTTATTTCATCTTTACCTTCATCCATATTATTTGGATTTTGTATTTTCAATGCATAATATTTTCCATCACTTATATTATATCCTAACCATACTTTTGCATATGAACCTCTACCAATTAATGAAATTATATTATAATTATTAAATATATCACCTCTTAAATCTAAATTAAAATCATTTGATGATGCATAAGAGCTATTTGAATTTTCTGAATGTTCTGATGATGAATAATCTAATGAAGATATTTCTGACATTATTAATATTAATATTTATATTAATATTAATATAACGAATAATAATATATTATATATAATTATATATAATGAGTAAAATAAAATGTGTAGGTAATAGTGTAGATACTAATGAAGTTTTTTTACATCCTATTACATTAGAATTAGTACTAAATAAAAGTTCTAATAAAATATGTCCAACTGAATTACATTATGCTAATGGTAAACCTTATACTTATGCACCTGTTAGTAAAACTAATAATAAAGATTTTAAAGATAGAGATTTACAACAATTCATGTCAGTCCCATATTTAAATTTAAGTATGGAACAAATGTTAAATATATATAATATTACTTCAATTGATACAATGATGAAATGGATTGATAATAATATGGATAAACCATTACAAACAATTAATAGAATTTTAATGGTATGGATTAGATTTAATTTTGAAGAATTGAAGGAAAATAATAGAATTTTAATAAATATATATAAAAAACTCTCTAAAAAATTTAAATTAAATATTATAAAAGATGAAGATTTAGAAGACCAAATTAAATATTGGTTTAAAAATAATGTTTCTGATAATTTTCATTTAAATTTAACTGAATATTTATTTTTTGAATAAATAATTATGTTTTTTATATAGTATATTATATGTGGAAATTTTTAAGTAACTTTGTAGGCTCCAAACCAGCAGAAACTACTGTGGATGCACCAGCTACACCTGCAGAAACACCAGCACCCGCACCAGCTGCATCTGCAGAAACACCCGCACCAGCAGCTACTCCTGAAGCACCAAAAAAAGAATATTATATATATCCAGCACCACCTATTATTTCATCTATTACAAGTTATCAAAATGTAAATACTGATAGTAATTTACAAGATATGGAAACACGTTATTTTTTAAATAAAATTATAGAATGTATTACATATGATAATTCATGGAAGAAATTAAAAAAATTAAAAAAATATTTTAAAAATGATGAAGGATATGAAATTACATATAAATTATTAAGATTATTTGTTAAAAGAGGTAATACTAATTGGTATGATTTAAAAATTCAACAAGAATTAGTAATGGATTTTATTAAACATAAATTATCTAAATTAGGTAAAAGTAAAAATTAATTTCTCATTTTATTTCTTTCATTTATAGATGCTTCCAATAATAAATGTGGGCTATCCATTGTTTTCATAAATTGTAATAATGCATTTGTATCTTTTGGAAAACATGCACCCCCATAACTTAATTGTCCATCATGTCCTGGAACCATTGTATGCATAGGATTAATCCAATTATTTTTTAACATTAATTTTAATACATTATTATAATTAGTATCCATTTTTTGACATAATAAATATAATTCATTAAAAAATTGTATTTTAACTGCATAAAATGAATTTAAAAATATTTTCATTGATTCAGATTCAACTGATGAGCATATTGAAATCTCTGCATCTGGATAATAATTACTATAAAATATTTTTAAATCGCATTCATTATTTATATATTTATCACTTATACCTATTACTATATGAGTTTGAGAATGAAAATCTTCAAATGCTGTAGCTGCAGATAAAAACTCAGGATTATGATATAGTTTTAATGAAGGATATAATTCTTGTAATTTATTTGTAGTCATTGGTTCAACTGTACTTTTAATTACAACTGTTCCTTCATATTTATTATTTAAATATTCACATATATTATTTATAGCTGATTTATCATATTCAATACCATTAAATTCAGTTGGAAGACATAAAAAAACAATATTGGTTAATAATATATCTTCTAATTTATCATATGTATTATTATTATCATAACAAATTACATCAATTTCTTTTAATTTGAAACTTTTATATATAGCCTTGCCTACACATCCCATACCGATTATTCCTATAATCATTATAATTATTAATTATTATTATTATAAATCATTTTCATCCAATAATTTATTTATAAATTGAATTATTTCATAATATGATGAACCAAATATATTAAAATGATTAATTGTAAAATGTTGTTTAATATATTCAACTTCTTCTAATCTTTTATAATGAAAACAAATAAATGGAATAACCGATTTTTTAAATTCTTCTTCTTGTATTCCACTATTATAATTATCCATTAATAATTCATAACCTATATAATTTCTAGGTAATGTTTTTATATCTAATTTTTCATTATAAGTAAATAATTTATTAATAAAATCATTTGCATTACATTCTTTTATTAAACTATCACAATTAAGTAATTTTTTAATATTATAAGCAGTTCTTGCTTTTATAATATATTGTATTTTTTTATTAATATAATTATTTTGTTCAAATATTTTACCAAACTCACAAATATCTATTGGAAATATCATATTATTTTTAATTTCATATGCTTCTTTCATTCTTTTAATTTTCTTTTCAATAAATTGTTTTAATTCACACATTGTATTTATTTTAGAAACTAAAAAACTATCTATATTCATACTTTTTTCAAATATAGATGATAAATATAGTTCATCATTTGTAATATAATATAAATTTTTTGTATATTGAGTTATAAATGGTAAAATATTTGTATAATATTCCCAATATTTATATCCAACTTCCATATTACTAATTAATTGTTTTAATCTTTCATCATTATCTACACTAAAATTAGTTGTATATAATTTAATACAATTAATAAGCATATTCATATTATACCAACTACTATTATTTTCAAAATTATAATCAATTAATAATTTATTTTCTAAATCAAATTTTAAATTATTATTATGAGGTTGAAGCATTTTCCAAAATTTATCTTCCATATTATTATTAATACATGTTTGTTGAATAAATTTAATAATATTATTAATATTACTTGTAATATTATCATTATTTGTCATAATAATAATATATCCAAGCTTATCATAACTGTGAGTTTTTTTACTTAATAAATCTATAAAATTTATAAAATGTATCCATTGTGATGATGGATTAAAATAATTACATAATAATAATGCATATTCTTCAATTGTTAATTCTTTCTTTATTTTATTCATAATTTTATGTATTTCATTATAATGTTTTTGATTATGATATTTTAATACATGATGAATATACATATTTATAAAATTCATAATTTTATATATTCCAATTATTTTAAAATTATCAATATCTAATTTAATTGTTTCTATTATATGATTAAAACCAACTTCATCTAAACTTACATTCATACCATTTATTAAATTTTTACATTCATTTAAATTAACAAAACTAACATTAGTTATAATATTAATATTATTTTTATTATTTATTGAATTTTTTATATGACCACCTATATTTATCCCATGTGATTTTAATCTTATATATATATTTTTATCTATTATATTATTATTATCAAATGAAAAAACAGTACTATATTTATCTATTAAATGTCTACATCTAGAATGGACTAAATATTGTAATTCTAATGTTGATTTAAATATTGTATCACTTACTATAAATTTTTTCTTTTTAATTTTATTTTTTATCATTTTTTCATTTAATAATATTGTACTATTTGTTGGATATGTTAAATTATAACAATAATTAGTACTTTCTTCTTTTTTATTATTTGATTTTAATCCTAAATTTCCTGCAATTAATTCAATATCATCTCCAACACTTGCTCTATATTCTTTATTAATTGTTTTAGAATCAGAATTTTTAAAAATAATTTCTATTTCATTTGCACCTAATTCTTCTACTATTTGACAGAAACCTCTTAATTTATATTCAGTTTGTTTTAAATTATAAAGTTCAATTGGAATAAACATAATAGTATCAGTTATTTCCATTTTTTTATATAAACAATTTTTAATAATTTCACCTTCATTAAACATTACCCCATAACATATATGATCATTTTTACCAATATATAATGTTGTTCCATTTAATTCAGAATTAAATACACTATTATTTAATTTATTTAAATTTTTTTTTATCATATTTTTTGATTCAAATGGTAAAAAAGTACATCCTGGAAATTCAGTATCTATCAAATGAACTTTATTTTTAAAACAGAAATATTTTCTATTATTTTTAATTAATTTATTATTATCAACAAAAATAATATATGTGGATAATATAAAAATATTATATATTTCTGAAAATTTCATTTGACTTATATTATCTTTTGTATAAAATGCTGTCGAATTTTTTAATGTTAAAGATTCAAAACTTAATTCATCTATATATTTTTTTATTGATTCAGATGAATCTTCATATTTTGTATTAACTATTGTGTGTTTTGATAATTTATTATATATATTATTCATTTCTACATTTGGCTCAAATATATCATTATCTTTGTCTGAAGTATCTGTTGTATAATCTATTTCTGAAGAGTTTGTATCATGTGATGTCATTATAAAAAAATTGAAATTATTTTATATTATCAAATCTATTATAAAATAATTATATGCCGAATATAAAAACAACGCATAATAATAACACTTCTAACTTTACTACTAACGCTCAGAAACTTATTAAATCTTTTAATGGTGATATTATCTGTGCACAGGAGCATTATAGCTGGGGTGCATGTGATGAAATGGGCCCGACTGAGCATTATTGGAGCTTATATGTGATTATAATTATTGACGAATGCATCCATAATATGCAATTCTATCGTGAAGTATTTGAGATGCAGGGAGATACAAATTCAAGTGTTGAATATGAATCAATTTCACAAATTGAAGACGACGTTTTCTCTCATATGTGGAATAGCTGTATAGAAGAATCACAAAATGTAAATCAATATGAAGAATCAGACATTGAGGAAGACATTTATAATACATCCTTTTCATCAATGACCACACAAGCAGCCGCTATTTTAGCGACACTATCTGGTGAAATTCTTGGTATATATGAATGTTATAATAATGGGGATTGTGATAAATATGGCCCCGTTGAACACATGTGGTCTTTGTACATTATTCTGAAACAGAATGACACTATTACTCATCATAAATTTTACCGTGAGGTATTCGAAAATCACGGTGATGAAAATGAGAATATCGAGTATGAACTCGAAACAATATATGACTATGACCGGGAGATTTTTGAAAAAATGATGAAACAGAACAATATATCTGTTTAAAAAAATATTCTTATTTTATATTAAATGACTGACACACACAAAATTCATTATACTAAAGAAATTTTTGTAAAAGATTATTTTGATATTCACAATCATTATGTTAAATTATTTGGTAAATCAACACTTATTTTAATGCAAGTTGGTAGTTTTCATGAATGTTATAATACTGATAATGATGGACCTGATTTATTTTATTTAGGTGAACGCATTAATATGACAGTTACACAAAAAAATAAAAGTAAAGAATTATCTACTAGTAATCCCCGTATGATGGGATTCCCATCCTATATTGTTGAGGATATGGTTGAGAGAATTGTAAGTTTAGGTTATACAATTATTCGTATTGACCAAACAAGTGAACCACCTAATCCAAAAAGAGAAGTAGTTGGTATTTTTTCACCATCTACCATTCTAAATAATAATAATTATAATAAGTATTTAATTTCAATTGTATTTGATGCTTTAAAATTAAAAACAACTAATCCAATTTTATGTATTGGATTAACAGCTTATGATATGACATCAGGAATTGGATGTGTATATGAGACTGTATCAACTAATTATGACTCAATGATTGCATTAGATAATGCAACTAGATTCTTAGAAAAATATCCACCATCAGAAATAATTTATCATTTTTCTAATCAATTAGATTCTTTTATTAAAAATAATGGAAGTATTAATAGAATGTCTCATGATGATATTCTTAAATATTTAAGAATAGACATTAACTCAATGACTACCTATAATATTCCAAATATTAATATGGTAACTAATGTTAAATATCAATCTGAATTAATTGAAAGTATTTTTAAGAATAATTTAGATAATATTAATTTACATGCTTATAATTATGCTCGGACATCTTTAGTTGGATTACTTGAATTTACTAAAAATCATCAACCTATTTTATTAAAAAAATTATCGGAACCCATCTATTTTGACAATGAAAATACATTATATTTAGGTAATAAAGCATTAGACCAACTAGATGTTATATCTGAAGGTTCTAATAAACCAAAAACATTATTTGACATTATTAATTATTGTAATACTCCTATGGGTAAAAGATATTTAATTGACCAATTATGTAATCCATTAATTAATGTAGAAGAGATAAATAATAGATATAATAATATAGAATTATTATTAGAAGATAAGATGTTTGAAAAGATTAATTCAGAGATGCGTAATATTTATGATTTACCTAAAATTATTCGTAAAATGGAATTAAATAAAGTTTATCCATCAGAAATAGTTCATCTTATTAATAGCATTGAACAGATTATGAATGTATTTAATATTGTTAAAAAAATTAAACTATTAGGTATTAATAAAGAATTAATTGAAAAATTAAAAGAAATTTATGATCATATTAATAAAACATTTGATATGAAATATATTGAGAATTTATCATTTGCTAATTATAAAGAAGAAAGTACTAATTTTATTATTAATAATAACTATGATATTTTATGTGAATTAATGTTTAATATTAATATTTGTACTAATTTTATGGATAATTTAGTTTATACATTAGAAAAATTTATTGAAGAACAAAATAGTAAAGTAATTAAAAAAGATGTTAGTTCAATTACTTTAAAAAATAATGATAGAGATGGTCATTATATGTTATTAACTAAAAGAAGATGTAAGATATTGCAGGAAAAATTATCTAAGATGGAACACTTTAATGTTGGTTCAATTGAAATTAAAGTATCAGATTTAGAATTTAAAGATTTACCTACTGGTAATAATACAAAAATTACCTGTAAAGATATTGTTAAATATTCAAATGAAGTATCTAATTTGAAAGCAAAACTAGCAATTAAAATAAAAGAAGCATTCTATAATGAAATTAATATTATTATTGATTCTTATAAGGATACAATTATTAATGTATCTAATATTATTAAAAACTTAGATTTTTTAAATAGTGGTGCTAATAGTGCTTATAATTTAGGTTATTGTAGACCAACTATTGATATATCAAATAATGTATCAAATGATAGTTATTTTAAAGCTACAGAATTAAGACATCCTATTGTTGAGGTAATTAATACTGATACTGAATATCATCCTCATAATATTTCATTAGGAAATAATAATAAAGGCATATTATTATATGGTATTAATTCATCTGGTAAAAGTACTTTGATGAAAAGTATTGGGCTTGCTATTATTATGGCTCAAATTGGTTATTATGTTCCTGCCAAATATTTTATTTATGCCCCCTATAAAAATTTATTTACTCGTATTGTTGGAAGTGATAATCTGTTTCGTGGTATGAGTTCATTTATGAGTGAAATGATTGAATTAATGGCAATTCTTAAAAGAAATAATAATAATACATTAGTAATTGCCGATGAAATTTGTCATTCAACTGAGGAAAAATCAGCAAATATTATTGTTAGTTATATGCTTGAGACATTAGAAAAGAGTAATAGTAGTTTTATTACTGCAACCCATTTACATTCAGTAGCTGATTTACCATCCGTAAAAAATATCCAGGGAATTAAAACAATGCATATTAGTGTAAGCTATGATGAGGTTAAAGATATGCTGATTTATTCAAGAGAGTTAAAAGAAGGTCAAGGTGATAAATATTATGGTGTAATGGTTGCTAAATATATGATGCGTAATGATGAATTTAATATTAGAACTAAAGAATTAGAATATGAATATGATAATTATCATATTAAGAAAAGTAATTATAATAAAGATGTTTTTATGTTTGAATGCCACATATGTAAATCAAAGAATAATCTAGAGAGCCATCATATTAATTTTCAAAAAGATTGTGATAATGTAAAAGTTATAAATAAACCACATATTAAAAAGAATGCCAAATATAATTTAGTAATTTTATGTAGTAAGTGTCATGATAAAATAGATAGAAATGAAATAATTGTTAAGGGATGGATTAAAACAAGTGATGGTATAATGTTAGACTATTGTTAACCATAATCTGAATATCACATAACCCATTTCTATTTAAAATTAATTAATTATTATATAATAATATTTATGTCAGATATGAATATCTTATTTAATAATTCAAATTTAATAGAATTTGATTGTAGTCATAAAAAATATATTATGATGATGATAGAAAATCATTAAGAAAATTATCAAGAAAATTATATTTTAAGGGGGGGGTGAATTACCCCCCCCTTAAAATATAATATCTAAAATAATTATATATGGTAAATATTTTTGAAACTTTAGATGAGAATTATATAGTATTTGAAGATAAAATTATAAATATTATTATAGATAATTATGATAAATTAATTAATTAATTTCAGGTAATGTTTCATAAATTTCATCAATAACTTTATTAAGAGCTTGAATTTGAGAACGAGCACTAGCTAATTTTTTATATAAATCATCAATATGTTTTTTTTTACTCTGTTGAGCATTAAGAATAGTTTCTTCATTGGGTCGCTGTCCAAATGGAAGAGGATTATTTTGTGAAGAACCAGAATGATTATTACGAATTCCTCCACAGACACCTTGAGGAGGCATTAAATTACAACCCATTGGAATAGGCTGACCAGTCTCTGGATGGCGCTCAACACGACCACCCATAAATCCACAACCACCCATTCCAGTAGGTTGTAATCCACCAAAAGAACCAAAACTAGCAGCTGTAGTTGATGGAATACTAAATCCACCTCCTGTTAGTGGTCGACCACCAAATGAAAATGATCCAGCAGCTCTAGTTGGTGGTATGGGAAATGTAGGACTAAATCCAGGAGTTCCAAAGCCAAAACCACTAGATTGAGGTTGAGGCGGTGGAGGGGGTGGAGGCAGTGGAATTTCATTATTGGATTCTTGATATTCTGTTTCCTCACCAGTATAGATTTGTTCAATATTATCATTATTATTGTTTTCTGTTGACATTATTAATTATAATAAATATAATTAATAATATAAATAATCAATTTTTTCTTTGTGAGTTTTATTCTATGGATTATTATATGGACTATACTAAAAAGTATTTAGAATATAAAGAAAAATATATTTTTTTAAAAAATCAAATTAAAAATCAAACAGGTGGTTCTTATAAACCATATGGAATTGTAGATGGTTTTATTGTAAATCCAATTCCTTTTGTTCCACTTGCACCTGTTATTGAATCAAAAGGACCCTTATTAGGTCCAATTGGTATAATTGATTCAATTAACACAAATATTTATCCTCCACAAATTCAACAAATACCACAAATACCATTATATACACCAACTATATATTATGATGATGATATATTTGGAACTTCTAGAAAATTATCTAAAAGAAATTCTAAAAAATCATCTAAAAGAAAACATCGTAAATAATTCTATTTATTTAATAACAGTGTAAATTGATTATAACAAGTAGTATTACCAATTGATATATCATTTATGTTATCACAATAAGTAAATCCATCTTGTCCTTTCTTATAATTACGCCATTCATAACAAATCATACCACAAAAATTACATTTATAATTTTTTTCAAATTCAGTTAAACATTCTTTAGAACAAAAAAAACGTGGATATTCTCTTTTTGAATAGCCTCCATATTCTTTCCATTTATGAATATAACTTATAAATTCAGTATCTGATGTTAAATTATTACAACAATATTGTTTATTCTTAGTATCCATTAAATTATATAATTATTACTGAAATAATTATATAAATCAATTTTTATTAAGGCTTTTCAAAACTTTACAAGTTTTGAAAATATCCTTAATAACCTTTGAGTTGGCGGTGACGCCTATCAAAACTATATTAATCTTAAGATTAATATAGTTTTGGGCGTCCAACGATAAATCAATTTTTCTAATTTTTATTTGTGTTTAAAATAATTTATTTAAAATAATTATTGCGTGTGAGAAACCTACGTAGCCTTATATTTCTGAACAGCCGCAATTAATGCGAATGAACAAAACTGAAGCTCCGCATCTGTTGGTTCTTCGATGGCGTTGAAATAAGTATAACCGTTCTCGTCTGTTGTCATGGTTGCCTTAAAGTGATTCATGCAGCTCATACAACAAAATGCGTGTTTCTTAATATATTCACGACCGTCGGTCTTGCGATGTAAAATGGTTAGAGTTAAAAATACAAAATTATGCTTATTGCAGTTATAATAGCACGGCATACAAATTTTATAATACCCAATAGATACATTTTATTTCAATTTTTATTTTATGACGTCCTACGTATCAATTTTTATTTGTATTATAAATATTTTTACAAATAAAAACACTATATTTTAATATAAAGACAAATAAACATTATTATTAATGGAAGAACATATTATAATTATTAATGACAAACAATATATTATGGGTGATTATTTATTTAATAATGCCCCGATTTATAGTAAAGGTTGTCGTAGTAGCCGTGATATTATAAGTAAAAAACAAATAGAAGCAAAGAATTATATTTATGCTAGAAATAAGGATAATAAGTGGATTGTATCTGATGGGAAGAGCTTTAAATTTGATAAGATATTTTTTATTAAATCATTTGTTGATAAAATTCCTGAATTAAAATTAAATGATGAGTCTGATGGAATATCTAAAGCACCAGCTATTATTTTATTAAAAGATGAAGAAAAGTTTAAAGATAATGATAGTAATATTATTGAGATTGAAACTCGCGGTGAGCGTGCAGTTGATAAGATTTATTTTAAAGTCAAAGATGTAGCTGATGGATTTGAGATGCCTAATCTTGATAAAAATATTAAAGATGTTAAATCTGCATTTATTAAAAATATTCATTATATTATTTTTAATTGTAGTGAGACCCGAAATTCGGGCAAGAAGGCTGATAAAAAACAAATAGCTAATCAACAAGTATTTTTAACCTATAATGGTATATTGAGAGTATTATTTGGTTCTCATAATAATAAAGCAGATATTTTTATTAAATGGGCTACTGAAAAGCTATTTATTATTCAAATGGGAACAAATGAACAGAAGATAAAATTACGTGATTCATTAGGTGTATTACCTGATGCAGTTAAAGAAGTATGCAAGAAAAGCACCTCACCTATTTCATGTATTTATTTATTTTCATTAGGAACTGTATCTTCATTAAGAAAAACATTTAATATAAATAATACAAGTATTAATAATTTTAGCGATAATGATATTGTTGTTAAATACGGTCGGACAGAAGATTTAGAGCGTAGAACAACAGAACATAATAATGATTATGGTAAATTAGAAAATGTAGAATTAAGATTAATGATGTATTCATTCGTGGATTCATCATATGCAAGCGATGCTGAAATGGACATTGCTAATTTTTATAATTATTCCAAATATAAGTATGAAGTAGAGGGAAGAAATGAAATGGCAATTATTCCTAAAGATAAAATGGATATTGTTAAGAAGGAATATGAAAAAATCCGTAAGATTTATGCAGGTTCCTTAAAAGAATTATTAAATGAGATTGAAAGACTTAAACAAGAAAATGAAAATATTAAATTACACCATCAAATTGAATTAAATAAACAACAATTAGAAATAAATAAATTAGAACATTCATTAGAACTCCAAAAAGAAAAATATGAGAATGAAATTCTTAAACGGGAATTTGAAATTTATAAGCTTAAAAATAAATCTTGAAATATTTATTTTATATAATATATAAATTATATTATATGAAAGAAATCAATATTTCTGAACCATGGTTTTCATTAATTAAGAATAAAAAGAAGAAAATAGAAGGAAGATTAAATAAAGGAGTTTTTGCAACATTAGAAAAAGGTGAAGTTATTAAATTTGTTAATAATGATAAATCATTTAATGTTAAAATAAAGAAAATAGTTAAATATAATAGTTTTGAAGAATATTTATCTCAAGAAGGTTTGAAGAGAACATTACCAAATATAAAAACAATAAAAGAAGGATGTGATATATATTATAAATATTATACAAAAGAACAAGAGAAAGAATTTAAAATATTAGCTATTTATGTAAAAGTTATTTAATCAATCACCTTTTTTAATATTTTTACCAATATTCTTAAAAAACTTAAAGAAATTAATTAATTTATCTTGTTTTTCTTTACTATAATTTGCTTTAATATATTTATTAGTAAAAAATTTATTAAGAAATTCAAAACTGTTATATAAATTATAATTTTTAACTTGTTTATTTGTCATAATTTCAAATTTCTTTATTTTTTCTTGTAATTCATCAAGTTCATCATTTTCTTCATAATATTCAATTAAATATTGTAAACATGTTTGGTTTTCATATTTTGGACTTAAAAATAAATGTTCTATAAATGAAATACTATCATTTTCTCTAACAATATAATCTTTTTCTAATAAAAAGAACAATTTATCTCTTTCATCTACTTTTCTTCTACTAGTAAACCTATGAATATGTTCGTTAAATAGTTCTAATCTATATTCATAACAAATCATGTTATTTAATGTAGTAATAAAATTATCTAGTGGAATTTGTAAAAATAAATCAAATAATTGTTCTGCATCATAATCATCATAACGCTTAACATTTGTATTTAATAAAAGTAATAATAATTCTTTTAATTTTGTTTTATCTTCAATAACATTATCAATATCATCTATATAATTATATTCCATTAATTATATAAATTAATATATTTTTAAACAAATAATTATTTAATCAAAATCAGTATTATGATATTCATCTTCTAGTTTATGTTTAATAAATAATAAATATATTTCATTATTTTTAATAATTTTTTCAAATTTATTATATTTTTCTTCATTTATTTTACATGATTTAGATTCAAATGCAAACTCAAATAATTCACATATATTATTTTTAATAGCATATACTACTAATTCATCAAATGTTTGTTCTTCACCTATGAATATATTATCTGATAAATATTGTTTATTTTTAATATTATTTAATGAAAAAATTAATTTAATCAAATCAACTTGTTTAGAACTCGATGCATCATTAAATATATCATTAAAATTATAATCAGTATTTTTATCTAATTTATCTGTATGTTTATACTTATTAATAATTTTATTAATTAGTTTATTAATAGGTTCTTGTTTATTATTCAAATATTCTACCATTATTAACAATAATATTTCATCACATATAATAGTATATTCCTTTTCTTCTTCTTTTTCTTCTTCCTCAATTATTTGCTGTTGTTTAATTTCTTCTAGTTTTTTAATTTTTTCTTGTTGTTTAATTTCTTCTAGTTTTTTAATAGCTAGTTGTTGTTTAATTAATTCTTTTTGTTTATATTTTGTTATCAAATCATTTATTATAATTATAATATACCAAATACTTAATAAAATTAATACAATCAATAAATCAGCTAAGGATACCATTAATAAATAATTATTAGTAATAATTATTTATTATATCAATTTTTATTTATGAGTTATAATGTACTTTGTAAATTATAACTTACATAAATAACTTTTGATTAAGTATTTAGAATTTATAAAATAAATTCTAAAGCTTAATCAATTTTTCTAATAAAATGTTTTTATTTGTGCTCACAAGATGATCTTTGATTGAAATATAAGTTTTTTATTCAATAAATTTTGTGTTTTAATTGTATATATTTATTCTTGTATTTTAAATATTTTTGTTTCATTGGGTCTGAAATAAAATAATTATTCGTTACTATATTAATATTAGATGGTATTTCCGATATTCCACGTGTTATAAAAGCATCCCATAATAAAATAAATACTTTCAAACTATTAAATAAATATTCTTTTATTTGTGAATCAAGTAAATAATTTTTACTATTATTTTCAAACCATAGATTTTCTGGTAATATATGATTATAAATATGAGGTTCTTCATATTCTTTATTATTATATATATATTTAGGATCTAAAGATAAACTATCAAATTTTTGTTGTAATAAATCTAAATCATTAATTATATCTAAATAATAAAATGGTTTTTCATGATAATAATAAAATAATACATTTATAATAGCTTCAAACATTTTATTCCCTATTTTATCTTTATTTTTAACTATAGCATCAAAAAATTTTTTTGTTTTTCCAATATATTCTTTATTTATTCTGTCTTTTATAAGAGAACAGTGTCCCATATCATGTTCATAAAAAACCCATGGCGACATATTTCTTCCATCAGCAGAAGCTATTTCTGGAGTAATTCCAATTAAATATATTTCATTAACTAATGAATCTACTAATTCTAATAAAGTCATTTCTCCTAAGAAACATAATATATATGCTCCCTTTAAATTAGGACATCCATTTGTTGCAATAGTATCATATTTAGAATCATATATAGAATTTATACGACCTGTTAAAAATGTTTTAATATCTTCGTATGTAGGAAAATTAATTTCACTTTTTTCCGTTTTAACAGTTTTCATTAAATCTAAAAAAGTTTGAGTTAAAAGAATATAATAACGTTCATTATTTATTTTAATATTTCCTGACTTATCTAATATTTGTTCATCATACTCATTATATTCTTTACCTTCATAATAGTTTCTAATCATATTTATATAATCAATATCATCATACCAATAATGCATGTTTTCTAATATAATTGGTCTAAAACCTTTTTTTTGTAATTTTTTATATTCAATTAATTCCATAATTAAAATACATTGAAGTGATTTTATATTTAAAGTATTAATATTATATCCATAAATTTCTGTTGTAATTGAAGTCATATATTCTTGTAATTTATCATAAAATAATTCATCTTCCTGATTTTTATTATCATTTATAATTTGTTGTGTTTTAGTATATATTATATTTAAAAGTTCTATAATAATTTGTTCATATGTTGGTTGTTTAATATCTTTACTAAATAAATGAGTACATTTCCATAAATAAGATATTCTTTCTTCTCCTCTTAAATCATATTTTCCACTTCCTAATAATTTAAATGATTTAATTATCATTAATATATAATATAAATATATTTTAAATAATTATTATTTAAAATAATTTTATAAAATTACTATCATTAAATGATCCAATATGATGAATTGCATTTCCAGTCCATCCAGATTCATTTATAAATATACAACCAAAAAAACCATAATCATATTTAGAAAAATTTAAAACTTTTTCATTAATATAAATATTTAGATCAGTTGGTCCAATAATAAATATTTTATTTTGATTATTATCTAATATAATTTTATTTTCACCAATTCTAACATTATGATTATGCTTATGATTAGAAATCATATACACCATAATATCATTAGTAGTTGGATTATTTTCAACCAAATATTTAATAATATTAGATAATAATTCTTCATTATTATCTAATAATAATCCATTTAATTTATATTTATTATTACGAATATTATTAATAATCATTTCAATTTCATTTATTAATTTTGTATCATTATTTTCTTCATGTTTAAAATCATATTCTGGTGGATTTTCATCTTCATATAGAGGAGGTTCATCAATAGTATAATTATCAGATCTTATTAAACGACGAATAAATTTAAGTAAACTCATAATAATTATAATATTATAATAATATTAAATAAATTCAATTTTTCCCATGATTAAAATGAAATCGTACCTGATATTTTTCTATATCATATTCATCAATTCCTTCATAATCATCTAAATCAATTCTTGGTCTAACATATTGTTCTATAAATTCTTTGCTTAATTTATTATATTTAACCAGCTTTCTTAAATCAACTAAATCAATAATTAATGATAATTGATGTTCATCTAAACTGCCTTTTTGAACTAAAATATCTGCTGTAAATAATAAGTTGTTCCATGTTGGTTCCATTAATATTATTAATATTAAATATTTATATTATAATTTCCTTAGTATACATTATTTAGATTAATTTATATACATTATTATATTATATGTATAATACCTATTCATAAAACAAATAAATAATAAATTATAATAACATACTCGTAAATATGCTATTAAATAAAATGTATATATGTCGTCATTTTATATAGTATTTAAAAATATATTATACTTTAATATAAATGGTAGATAAAGAATTTATATGCAAAGAATGTAATAAAGATTATAGTTCATATTTTAGTTTATGGCGTCATAAAAAAACAATACATAAAATATTAGATGATATTGATACCAATAATATTTGTAAATATTGTAATAAGGAATTGGCTGATCGTAAATCTCGATGGCGACATGAAACTAAAACATGTAAAAAAAATCCAATATTAGAAAAAAAAATAACAAATATAAATGTATCTAAAAATACAAACTCAAATATAAATGTAATTCAAAATCAAACAAATCATATTACAATTAATTTTAATACATTAGGAAATGAAAATGTATTAGACCTTACAGAAAAACAAAAAGAAGAAATTATTAATGATGGTATTGATGGTATAATTACAATAATTAAACATTTAAATTTTAATAAAGATTTACCACAAAACCATCTTTTTTGCACAACAAATCTAAATAATAAATATGTTAATGCATTAAATTTAGAAACAAATAAAATAGAATCAAATCGTAAATTTGATTTCTTTGAAAAAATATTTAAAAATAGTTTGAAGCATATGGAAACATTAAATAATACTATTAAAGATTATGATGTACAAGATAAATTTGAAAAAAAAATAAAAGATATTAAAGAAAAAATATTTAATTATCTAGAACCACATCATATGAAATTATATCATGATGATCTAAATATGTTAAGTTATAATCAACGTGATATTATTAGAAAAACATGGGAAGATAGTTTATCTAAAAAAAATTCACAAATAGAACAATAATGTCCAAAATAACGACAAATATACATTTTTGGAAATTTATTTATTTATCATATTTACATATAATTTAAATAATAATATTTAAATTATAATATTTAAATTGCAAAATTACATATATTATTTAAAATGTATATATTTTGTATATAATAAAAAAAATCTCGCACGCGCGTAATTTAAAATGTATATTTTGGTCTACATTTTAAACAGAGAGAATTTTAGGTCCAAAAATCAAAAACTTTTCTACAATAAAATATTTATATTTATAGCCAAATGATCAGACAAATTATTAGGAATAGTTTTAAAATGTAATACTGAACAATCTTTAATAAAAAATCTATCATATTTAAAATTATTCTTAGGAATCATTGTAATCCTACTATCTTTACACATTCTATTAGGATAAGTAATATCAGTAAATGTAATAAATTCATATGAATCAATAAAAGTATCATCGTCGGTCATATTTGTATCACCACCTAAAATGATAGGTAAATGTAATAGATTATTATATTCTAAATCTTCATAAATTCTATTAATTTGTTCGTGTCTCTTCTTTTTATTTTCTTTGTATGGTAATAAATGCAGGCTACCTAATATTATTTCAACATTATTAATTTTAACATGAAATACAACACAACCAATTAATTTAATAATCAATAATATATCGATATTATGTTTTTGATTAATACCTAGATATGTATAGCCGCAATGACTATCAATCTTATCACCAATATAATTATTAAAAGTTTCTATTACATTTTCTGATGCTTCTGATAAAAAGATAATATCAAAATCATTATTATTAATATAATCAATTTGTTCTTTCTTCTCCCCAAGAAATAAATTATAAGCTAATATTTTCATTAAAATAATAGATAATATTTATTTAATAAATAAATCAATATTTATGTTCCTATGTATAATTATATGTAAATTTAATCCATTATACAATCATCATCTTTATCATACATAAATATATTATTAGAATGTAATAATTTATGTATATTATCAAATATTTTATCTTTACTACTACTATTAATTTTTATATATTCTATATTAGTTTGACTTAATTTATATTTATTATTTTCTTCATTAAATTGTCTTTCAGCAATACTAGAAAAATTATTATTAGAAATATATACACCATATACTTTCATATTAATCTTAGATGCGACTGTTTCTACACATTTTGCAAAATGATTAAAATTAGAATTTGAAATAGTTGTTTTTAACCATTTATCCTGGAAACAAAAACAAATATTATTTGCTATTAATAGATGATCAATTGCGGTAATTGTTGGATATTGTTGTCTAATCTGTTTCTCACTTAATAATACATCAGATTTTGTTTTATTTAATAATTGATGAACTTCATTTTCAAATTTTATTCCATATTCTTGAGCTGATATCATAAACATTAATATTAAATATAATTAATTATTTAATATTCAATTTTTTAACTATTATTAATGATAATATTATAATAATTTATATGATAGATTGCATAAATTATTATTCAATTATAAATATTATATATATTTCTTATTTATTATTTCATGGTATATATTATAATTACTCTAAAAAATCGATTAGACTATTTATAAAACATTATTTATATGGATGCTATTTTTAAATATCAATTTAATCAAACATTATTTGGTCTTGTTATAACAATAATAATCATCCCATTTATTTTCTTTTATAAATTTATATCCATTTTTTAATAATAATTCTTTCATTTGAGTTCTTCTCGGTTCAATATAATTATGTTCAACATGAATTAATCCAAATTTATATTTATCAAAATTAATTGTTTTTAATATTTCATATTCACTTCCTTCTGTATCTAATGATAAATATTCAATAAAATTAGGTGCATTATAATAATCTAATAAATCATTCATAGTAATTGTTTTAACTATTATTTGTGTTTTATTTTTATTAACAGTAGTATTATGACAATCAATATGTTCACTTATTCCAGATAATAAATCAAATGTATTTGCTATATCAAATTTTAATTCTAAATTGCTTTCATTATATACAGCATTATCACAACAATGACTATTTTTTCTATTTCTACATAATAATTTATATTTTTCTGGAATTGGTTCTACACAAATACCTTTCCAATTATATTTTTTTTCTAATAAAAATGTATTTGATAATTTAATACCATCACTTGCACCAATTTCAATAAAATAACCATTTTTTTTATTTTTATAAAAATCAATAACATCTTTGTCCTGATTTAATTGAGAATAACTCATTATTATAATATTAATATATAATATATAAATAATTATATTAAACTAAATAATATGTTAAAAAAAATTTATCTTGATAAAATTAATTATTATAATAATCCATCAAATATTAATAAATATAAATTAAAAAAATATTTTATTAAATTAAGTGGTGGAGCTACATGTACACAAAATTTAGAATATGATATGTCTAGAACACCATCTAATTGTGATAGAATATTATATAAATCTAATATACTTATACCAACTAATTATGGTGTTTATATTCTTAATAATCTAATTAGATTATCAGACCATCTATTAGTATATGGAGAATTTTTATATAATAATAAAAAAGGAATTATATTTACATGGAATATAGCAGGAGAACATTCAGAAAGTAATATACAATCTGGAATAGCAAAATTAATTATAGATTTTAAATTATTAGATGAATCTTTAGATTATAGTTATATAATATTTTGTTTACAAGAATCCTCAGCTAATGATTTATTACCAAAAATATTAATTAATGGATTATTATCAACAAATTATAAAGTATCTATGGAATGTTCACATTCTTTACTAGGTAATTATGATGTAAGATTAATAATATTTCATAAAATTATAGGTGTTAAAATATCACAGGTTCAAGATTATAATACAACATTGCTTCCAGGAATATCATCAACTATATTAAATTTAGAATCACGTTTTATAAAATCTTTATTAAATAATAAAACATGTATAGCTATAACAATAGATGATTTAACAATAATATCATGTCATTTTCCTTTAGATACAACAGAAAAAGATATGGGGAATGAATTAAGAATAAAAGCAATGAAACAAATTAAAGAACAATTTAAAGATTCAAAAAATATATTATTAGCGGGTGATTTAAATTTTAGAATAGTAGATAATAAAGATCAATTAACAGAATATTTAAAAAAAAATACAAAGTTTACAGAATTTACACCACCATTAAAAGAAAAAACATGTAAATTAAAAAAATGCAATTAAAACAATATATTTAACCATAGTTCACAAGGTGATAATAATATGAATGGAACAATGATTAATTTTTTATGCATTAATAATTTTAGATTTCTTAACAGATTGTTTAACATATTGTTTAACATTTCCATTATTCCATATTCCACATTTAGAACCTCTATCACCATCTTCTTTAATTTTATACATAATATTATCTTCTAAAATATATTCTTTATTTTTATATTTAACTATTTTTAATTCAATAATTTTATTATCAATATAATTACCAAATAATGAACCTATTGATTTATTTTTATTTATTAAATATACTTTATTATTTATTAAATAATAATTTTTTTTTTTATCTTTAATAATAGTATAATTATTTTTGTCTTCTGATTTATTAATACTTAATATTATTTTAATATGATTTATATGTTCTTCTGTTAAATTATATAATTTATATAAATCTGCTTCTGTTTTAATATTATTTAAATCCTTTTTATTAATTGTTTTTATAATATCAATTGAATCAAAACCATTTTTAGAATATTGAAAAAGAAGATATTTAACAATATTTGAATCAAATAATAATTTAATTTGGTCTAAATTCTCATCAATAATATATTTAAAATTATCTGAATATGTATAAGATTTAGTTCTATCAACATAAGGCATTAAATATCCTTTTTTAGATAATATTAATTTATCTTTATCAAACACATTATCTTTTAAATTATAATAATAATACTTTCCTGGAAATGGTGTAGTTTTATTAATTGTATCAATTATTTTAATTTTATTTATATCTGTTTCTTTAATAGAAACAATATTTTTATCTATATGTTGTTTTCTAATTCTTTGTGTTTTATTATTAAACATAAAATCATTCAATATATAATTATTAACATTTGATGTTAATAATGATAATATTTCTATATCTAATTTAGTTAATATCTTAGGAATTTTAAATCCTTTTTTTAACATTATTTTAATTGTTTCTATTTTATTACAAAACATATATTCAATTTGAGTCTCTTCATAATAAGTTTTTTTTTCTATTAAAAAATATGCAAATGTTGAACCTACTTTTGGAAAATATTTATTACTAGTTTCAATTGCAATGTATTTTAATTGATAAAAATTGTCAATATATTTACGATTTTTTTCAACAAGTAATAAATATTCTAAAATATTTCTAGGTGTGATAAATAATAATAATCCATTTTCTTTTAATATATTTAAACATATTTTAGTAAAATCAAGATATAATTTATTATCACCAGTTGCATCTGCTTCTTGATATGGTGGATTCCCAACTATAATATCAAATTCTTTTATTTTAAATTCTTCATAATAATCTAATTTTAAACTATCTCCTTGATAAATATTTAAATTATATTCATTATTAATATCAAATATTTGTTTTGTTATTAATACATTTTTTTTATTTAATTCACACATATATAACATATTTTCTAATATATGTTTCTTTCTTTCTGTTTCATCTTTAATTGTATCTTTTAATCCTTCCATTAATCTTAAATATATAGCAACTGGAAAATTACCCATTCCAGATGCAGGGTCTAACCATTTTAAATTTTTATTTTTCCATACATCAATTGGTAATTTATCTAACATTTCATTTACCAATAAAATAGGTGTAAATACTTCCCCAAATTGTTTCTTTTCTATATCTTTTGGTTTTAAACATTCATTAATTAATTCTAATAATTCTTTTGGATTATCTATTAAACTTTGTAGAGACATTTTAAATTGAACTGATATATTATAAGTATTTGAGGATTTATCAAAGTATTTATAAACTATATCTTTTATTAAATCTATTAAATCTATCTTATTCCACCAAATTAAACATTGATCATCAAATGTATCTAATAATTCGGGATTTTCTTTAATATCATTTAACATCTTTACAAAATCCATATTATTATTTTTAATTGTTAATATACATGTTAATGGTATAATATATGGCAATACATCTTTTGTAAATGATATTTGTATTTCTTTATCATTTACAACATCATCTGTATTATTATGTTCATTATCACTATCAATTACTTTTTCTCTTCCTTTTGGTAATTCTTGAACTTCATCGTCTTCATCTTTAAAAACCATTTTTGCCCCAACTATATCATCTTTTATTGATTTAGTAAATGTTTTATTTATTAATTTTTGAGTAGAATTATCAAATTCTTCATAATCATTATCTAATCTTTTTATTAATGTTATAAAACTATTAATAGGGTCCTCTTTCCAAATATCCATTAATTTTTTAATAATAATATCAGAATTAATTTGTTTATTTAACATCATATCTATATCAATATTAATTAAATTATTTTTAATCAAATATTTCATTTTATTATCAATACTTTTGTCATTTTTATAAATAGTATAATTAATACAAGTATTTAATACACGACTAATATTTAAATCTACTACTATACCAATTTTTTTATTATCTCCTTCTGTCATGCATCTATACATTTGTTGAAATACTTTATCAGATGATAGAGCATTATTCATTAAAATTACTAAATCACATAAATTTATTGTAATACCTAATGATAGCATATTACCTGCTAATAATATTAAACCCAATTTACCTTTTGAAGTTGCTTCAATTTCAGCTTTATTTATTTCATCTTTAACATCTTTTGCTAAATTTGTATTTTTACGATTAATACACATTATATCATATTTTTTTAATATTAAATCTTGTTTCATTAATTTTTCTAAACATAATGAAATTTCATTAATATTATCAGAAGGTAAAAACCAAATTTGTGTAAATGGATGACGACTATTTTTTTCAGAACAAATATAATTTATTCTAGGAAAGATTGTTTTATCACCATCCTCTTCTTTATTTGAACCTGATATATATCTTAAAAATGTTTTAACTTCATTTTCAAAACTAAATTTATTTTTGTCTTTATTTAATCCAAATAAAGTATCAAAACAAAAACCCATTTTATTTTCATTATTTAATTTTTCTTTAATAATTTCATATCTTTGACTATCAAACATATTAGTAATTAAATGTAAATCAGGCATTTTATTATAAGACTTAAAAATATCATTCAATGATAATCCTAAATTTGTATAATATTTAATAGTCTTATCAATATATTCACTACTATGTTTTTCCTTTAATTTAATTAAATTACAATTTTGTTGAGTTTCATCTATTAAAATTCCTTTACAGAACTGTTCATCTTCAATATCCCAATACATTTGACATTCTGGTTTAATATTCCATTCTTTTAATGGTTTATTATATGTAGCTGTTAAATATATATTAACAGTATTTTTTGAACTATATGATGTTAAAATATCTTTTGATTTATTAGTTGTTCCACTAAAATGATTTTCATCAAATCCAATAATATCTAATTTTAAATTCTTAATAAGCATTATAGTATTATTATTAGTATAATTTTGTAAAAGTTGTTTAGACATTATAAATATATTATTTTCAGTCAATTCAATATTATCAATCATTTTAGAACCTTCTATATGATGAATTTTAAATTTATCAAAATCTTTAAATTTATGAAATAAATCATCTGTAAATTGTGGCGCTGTCTCTGTAGGAGCAGGTGTAATAATTAATACATTTAATTTTTTCTTAATTTCAAATTGTTTTTTAATTATACCACCAATCATATATGTTTTCCCACTTCGACATTTACAACCCCATAAAAATGTTTTATTCCCTTCTTCTATTAATGAACTTGTCTTTTGTGTAATTAATTCTTGATGAAATCGTAAAACTAAATTTTCTTTACTATTCAAATAAATAGACTGCCAGTCTTCATTTTTATTTTTAATTATATCTTGTTTAAATAATAAAAAATATTTATTCAAATCATATTTATCTAATATATTTTCTTCATTCATATACTTTGTAATATAATTACTAGATTTATTGGCAGTTTTTACCTTTTCTAAAACCTTTTGTTTATTAGGAACTACTAAATATATTTTATAATCTTTGTAAATATGTTTATTATTATCAATCATTGCTATAATTTTTTGAACATCATAATAATCAACTGATTTTTCTTTTTTAATATCTTCCTGAGATTTAGGATATTTGGAAGTAATAAAAATATATTCTTTAGTTTCTTTATGTTGTAATGTTATATCAGAACACCCTCCTGAATTACCACTTAATACTTTTTCATTAAGATATAGATTTATATTTTCTAAAATTTTAAGTTTACCATTATTAGAATTTCCAATTAAATGATTATAATTAATAAATATATCACAAAATCCAAATTTAATAATAATATCAAATAATCTTTCAAATATAAACCCTTTTTCAGATTGTGTTTTACAATTATTTAAAATATCATCAATATTATCAAAAGTTATAATATAATCAATAAAGCTTTTTATATTTAATTTAGCAGCCATTAATATATTATTAATTAAGTGTTTTAAATAAATTAATCAACTTTTTATAAATTAACCTTTGTTCACAACTTTACCCTACCAGTAGGGTAAAGTTAAAAATATTTACAGCTTGTGAAATATGGTTAACTAAAGTAATTAATTTTTATTCTAATTTTATTTCAATTCTTGAACCATTCATTAATCTAATAAGTATAGTAATATGAATATTATTAATATGACATTGATTGATAATTTCATGTAAACATTTATTAGCATCAGCTCCTTGAATAGAAATACCTAAATCTTCTATATAATAAAATCCTTCAGTTTCTTTCTTAATTGTTGAAATATTTAAAATAGTATTTCTTATAATTTTAACACCATCTTTAATTATATTTGAATAAATATAATTTAAAATTGATTTGTACTTTAATCTATAATCATTTGACTGATTATAATTAATAATACATCTTAATATATTTGAATTATTTAAATTATATTGATTTCTTACATTATTAAATTCATTAAACCCATTAATAGTAATTATTCTTTTTCTAATTAACAACATATCACCATTTTCTAATACTTGCTTATCATATTCATCTTTACTAATATTTAATTTAGTTAATTTAAGAGTATCTTCATTTATTTGTTCAACTTTATACATTATAGATATAATTTATAAAATTAATAGAATAATAAATCAATATTTTTTAAGCATCAATTGTATCTTTCTTAATAATATATCTTTTAACTTTACCATTATTCCATGTTCCAAATTTGGAACCTTTACTAATATTACCATCTTCATCTTCTATCATTTTATACATAATATTATCTTCTAAAATATAGTCTGTATCATTAAATTTAACAATCTCATATTTAGTATTATTTTGTTCTTTTTCTAATGAATAATCATCAATTATATTACCATTTGATTTTACAATACCAGTTATAAATTGTTGGGCTTGCTTTTTATTTTGCTCAATTTCCTTTTCTAGTTGTTTGATGAGTGTATCATTATATTCACAATATTCAACAATTTCTGTTTGTCGTTCAATGGAAGGAATATGAAGTTTGATTGATTTTAATTTTTCCATACTTATACAAGGTTGTGCTGTCCCTTTCCCTAATGAAATTATCTGGTCTTCTATCGATTTTAGATAATAATATAAATACATTTTATTTAATAATTGTTTATTTTCAATAAATGCAAATGCCATTGTTAAGAATGTTTTTACTGGATACATACTTATATATCCTGCTGTTCCATGAGAAGCACACAATATAGTATTTTCATCACAATTATATTCATTGTGTTTTCCAATTGGTTGTTTCCCTCCACCAATAATTAAATATTCTCCTTCAATAAAATTACTTTTTTTTGTCGAATGATTTCCACATTTAATTTGACAAACTTCTCCAAGTGTTTTAGTCATATTCTCACCAAATATTTTTTGATTTTTCAAACAAAATTCATTCAGTTTTTTCAATTCTGAAATTTTCTCATTGCTTGTTTTGTTTGCTTTATCATATATGAAATCTAAATATTCTACGACTTCTTTTTGACGGTCAAGTGGGGGGATAGGGATTTTTAATTTTGATATATGTTCTTTATTAATACCTGGTTGTGCTGTGCCTGTTTGTAATGAATAAAGTTTATCTTGTAATACCAATTTTAAATAATAATAAATGTAATCTTTTAGTATTATATTAAAATCTATATTTGTAATATAAATTCCATGATTAGAAACAAATACTTTATTATTATATTTACTAATATAACCGGCATATGCTCCATCTTTACTAATTAAAATAGTATTTTCATTAACATTATATTCATTATGAAATCCTAAAGGTGATTTACCTCCTCCAACAACAGGATATATACCATCTAATAACTTTTCTTTTGTAATATTAGTCCCATTTTTAAAATTACAAACTTCACCAAGTGTTTTAACAACTACACCTTCTTCATATTGTTCTTCTACTGTTTCATCTTTCATATATTCAGCATAATTTAATGAATATGAATTATTAACAATTTTCTCAATTGGAACTTCAACTAATAGATTTTTAACACCATCTCCTTCATAAGGATTATAGTCATAAAACTTAACTTTAGTAGTTTGATGAATTTTTGAAAATTTATAATCACGTCCAATTTCTTTATTCATTTTTGAAATTTTAATATTTGTCTCTAAAATATCAGTTCCTTCCTTCTTTTTAATAAAATAGAATACACAAGTTTTAATTGATGTATATGTGAAAATACCAGAAGGAAGATAAATGATTTCTTTCAAATCACATGTTTTCATTAAATATTCACGAATACTAACTAATGTTGTATTTGTTTTTGAAAATAAATCTTGACCATCAGGTAATACAACAGCACATTTACCATTCACTTTTAACATATAAATAATTGCTTGAATAAATAATGAAACAGCATTATCAGATTTAATTGGAGTATATTCATTTTTTAATGAATTTTGAAAATCATCATATTTTAACCCTTTAATACCAAAAGGTGGATTAGCTAGAATATTATCAAATTTACGGGTAATTGGTTCTCTAATACTATCACCACTATCTAATTTTTCAAACATATAACCTGATGAAATTAACATATTTGACATTGCCAATTGATATGTATCTGGTTCTAATTCTTTACCATATAGACCTTCATCTTTAATAAATTTCCAATCAGGTTTAATATTTTTAGTATTTGCTTGATGAAGAATATAATTAAGGTATGTAATTAAAAATCCACCTGTCCCCATTGTTGGATCACAACAGGATTCAATCTTACCATCTTCATAGATTTGTGGATTAATTAGTTTAACCATCATTTTTTTAACTAATGGTTGTGTAAAAAATTGACCTAGAACTTTACCTGTCATAATATCTTGAATAACTTCTTCATATGAATTACCTAGAACATCATATTCTGATTCAGATAAATTAATTGAATGTACTTTATCAATTAATTTTTTATAAGTTGATTTATGTTTAATGTCAAATCCTTTACCTTTTAGAAAAATTTTGTTTGTTGATGGATGAACAGATAATATAATATCCCAAATATATTTCATTAAATTTGGAATATCATCTTCTTTTTCATTAACAATATTACTAAATCTAACTAATGATAATACTCTTTTTTTATTTTGTTCTAATACCGAATCTTCAAAATATTTACTAAAATTATATTCATAATTATCAATATCAATTTCAATACCAATACGTTTCTCTAATAATTTTAAAATCAATAAATATGATAAAGTTCTCAGTGCCTTTTCACCAGTGAGTCCTTCATTATCTCTTAGAATATTTAAACAATTTTTAAAAATATTGGTCAAACTAGATTTTTCACCAGTTTTAATTTCTTTTTTAATTGTAATATCTTGAAGTTCAGTTAATGATATACAAGGAGCTTTCTTATTTTTATGTCTAGTAAAATCTATTTTTTGACTAAACTCCTTTTTACATAAATCGCAAGTGTATTCTTTGGACATTATTAATATAAAGAAATTATTCCTTAAATAATTATAAATCAATTTTTTAATATTATTAATAATATTAAGTATTTTTTACTTATAATAAAATACTAATTTTTTTTGTATTATTTATACTAATTAATTCAACTAAGTCTTTAATATTATAATATTCTACCCATAAACCAGATGGTGGAAATAATGAGTCTAATTCAGATAATTTATTACTAATAATTGATAATTCTAGAGTGTTTTTTTGTATATCTGGATTATTTTTTAAATATTCATTAACTTTGATTTTACATTCATCTAATGTATAAAAAATTCTTTGAATATTTAAATAATCTATCCAATTTTTAAATGTACTTTTAAATGATTCTTCTGGTTTTAATGGTAAACGATTATCTATTTTACATAATTTATAATAGCTATCTTTATTATTAATATTATTATTTGATTGAATAATTTTTTTAGCTTTTTCATAAGTTATACCTAATTGAATTCTTGGTTTAGTTTCTAATTTAATTCTTTCAGTTAGTTCTTCATCAAAGCTACCGAAATCTTTAATATTTGTCAAAACCAATTTGAATTTATTTTGTTTTTTACAATTAATTTTAGATACAATTATTTTTTGGGTAACCGTTTCATCTTCTAATCCCATTTGATAAATAATTTCTTTTATTTTTTTAAAATCATCATTTTCATTTATAAAATCAATATTATTTAAGACTGGAATAATAATATTAAATTTTTTATTTGGGTCTTCTTTATATTTTCTTCCAGCTCTTAATGCAGATTGAACAATTCTAATATTTGAACTCATATTTTCAGCAAATACTTGTCCATATAATTGAGGACAATCCCATCCCTCACCTAAACAATAAACTGATGATAATATACCATATGCTGATTCTAAAAAATTATCCATTACATATGTCTGCTCTTCTAATGACATTGTGCTATCATATTTAGATGCATAAACTGTAATATCAAAATAATGATTATCGATTAATTCATTTACATATTGAATAGTTTTATTTGCGTTATCTGTTGTATTTGTATATATTAATAAATGTTTTGAAAATCCATCATTTATATTTTTTAATGCACAATATGCTGCAATAAATAATCTTTTATCTATTTCACTAGTTATATTGAAATTTTCAAAAGAAATCAATTCATTTACAATTACTGTTTGAATATTATAATCACATAAAATATTTTCTTTAATAGCCCAATATAAACAACGTCTATCAATAATTTCTCCAAAATATTCATTATTAGTATTTGAAATTATATTATTATCTTCAATCTCTTTTAATGTAGCAGTTAAGGATAATTGTTTTTTAGATTTAATTTTTAAAATTTGAACAAACATTTTACCATCTTTATCAAATTTTTCAATATTATTAGTTGTTAAATGATGACATTCATCTAATATTATATAATCAAAAATAAAATTATTACAAGCATTTAATACTTTATATGAAGACATATATGTGGTTATTATAATACATTTTGTCGAATATTTATTGATAAATTTTGTTATATCAGTTATTTTAGTGTTATCTTCTTCACATGAAATTATTTTATATTGATAATCAGGGAATATTTCATTCAAAGTTAATATCCATTGTTTCATTAAAGATAATGAAGGAACGCCTAATAAAATGCTTTGAGCATTTAAATCTTTACCAATCCAACAAGATATTAATGATTTGCCAATACCACAAGGCTCAACTAATATACCTTTATTATTGTCTTTAAAATATTTAATAGTTTTATCAATAATTTCTTTTTGATAATCATATGGTTTCTTTGGTTTAATTATATTTTTTTGTCTATCTTCATGATAGATTCTTTTATTTTCTTTCTTTGATAATTGTTTATTTATTTCATTCTTTATATTATCTCCATTAAATTTTTCAAAATTAATATTATTATTTATAAAATATTCTTCTAATATTTCTAATGTTACTTTACTTGCATTATACCATTCTGTTCCTCCATTAGATGATAGATTAATTAATCTATATTTATCAAAATATTTTTTTAACATATCATCTATATCATAACAATTATAATTTTTACATGATATTTTATAATAACATTCCAATGGAACTATATCAGGATATCCAGTTTGATAAACTTTCATTCTAGGAATAATATATTTAGTAGAGCCTATTTTACGACCTTCAACATTTAATTTATAACAATATGTTATTTTTGGATGATATAAACAATATATAATATCCGTCATTAATAATTATATTATTATAATTATTAATTTTATAAATCAATTTTTAATCAAATAATTCTTTATACTCATTAATTACATCAATTATCAACTCACGATTAGTATTATAATAATTATATAATTTATAACAATTATCTAATGAAATATACCATTCATAATAATTATGATAATATTGTTGATATTCCTCAGGAGTATTAAATTGATTAATAATATAAAATTCATCACGTAGTATTCTAATTGCATCATATATATTAATTATCATAAAACTTCCAATATAAAAAATTAATCCATTATCAAATTTAAACATTTGAACATCTACCCAATCTTTTTTAGTTTTATTATAATTATAAGGATAAGCAAGATAAAAATCATCTGGTATTTCTTTCCTAGTTATTGTATATGACATTATTTATTATATTTAATAAAAAGTAATACTTTAATCAATTTTTATTTCTGAGTTATAATCTATATCTATTGAAAATTATCTAAGGATTATTATATGACTACTAAGGTAGAAAAGTGTCAAAGAAAAAAAGTAAAAGTTGTTATGGAAGAATATAAAAAAGGTTCTCTTAAACGTCGTAATGGTAAAACCATTAAATCTCAAAAAGAAGCAGTAGCTATTGCTTTAAATGTTGCTAGAAAGAAGTGCAATTGTAAGACTAAAAATTGTAAGCATTAAAAAATGACTCAAAGGTTATTTGTGGAAGTTATAATTTACTTTGTAAATTATAACTCACAAAGAAAAATTGATATATTTTATTAATATTACTAAATAATATATATTTAATGTTCAGGTTTAAGCAACTAATTAATAAAATGATTGATATTCCGAGGATGTCAAATATCCAAATTCAAGTTTCTGCTATATTATTACAAGGTTCAAAACCAATTGGAAATATATGTACTAATATTGAACGTAATTATATTAAGGGTCATGTATGTCCTGCTACTCATGCTGAAGTAAATGCTATTAATAATTATTTTGGAAAAGATATTCGTTATTCTGATAAATATGGATGGATTATTAATAAACATAAAAATTTTAAGAATCTTAATATATTAGTTGTTAGGAAAAAGAATGATAATTCATTAGGAAATGCACGACCTTGTTATAAATGTACATTAATGCTTCAAAATATTGGAATTAATAAAGTTTATTATAGTATGGATAATAAACTTTATTGTGAAAAAGTAAAAAACATGATAAGTATTAATATAAGTAGTAGTTGGAGGCAAATTGAAAGTCCTAATTATAATAATATGTTTGAATATTATAAAAGTATTATAAATAAAATGCCCACATTAATTAGAAGAACCAACGCTACTTATTTTTTAGAACATATAAATAATGAATTAGATAATTGTTATTATGAATTAAATAATGATAAATTAATCATTTATATAAATAGAGATAAACTAGCAGAAATAAAAATAATCTAACTTATTTTAATGGCTAAACATGTATCAAATAATAATAGCACTAGCTTATTATTAACTGCTAATCAAACTTTTACTGGTATTTTAGAAAGTGTATCTATTTATGAATCAGTTTCTATAACTATAGTATCTAATCAATCAAGTGCAACTGATGGAATAAAATTATATATGGGTCCAACTGCTGATAATTTATCTATTAAATATACATATTCATATACAGCTAATGAAGATAAAATAATTAATTTAAAACTAACTGATAATTTTTTTAAACTTGTTTATATTAATGGTGCTACTAATCAAGCATCTTTTAATATTCAAACTTTTTATAGTTATGTTTTACCACAAGGAACTATTACATTACCTGGATTAATTGAAGTTGAATTACATGATGCTGCTGGTAATGGTATAACTAGCACATCTAATGCATTAGATGTTAATATTAAAAATTCATCAACTATAACTAGTTATGCGCCTACTCAATATGATTTATTTGGTAATATTAAAGTTTCTAATGCACAAACATTATTAGATATTGCTCATGTTTATGATAAAAATACTCTTAATATGGATGAATATACTAGAGGAACAGGTTCATCAACTTATGATTCAAATAATGCTTCTATTTTAATGGCAGTTAGTGGAAATAATGATGTTGTTATTAGACAATCACGCTTATATACAGCTTATCAACCTGGTAAATCATTATGTATTAGAATGACTGGTGTATTAAATGCTAATAATAATGGATTAAATACATCAAGTCGTATTGGTTATTTTGATGAAAATAATGGATTATTTTTTGAATATAGTAATCAAACTTGTTATGTTGTTAAAAGAAAGAATGGAACTGATGTTCCTATATCACAAGTTAATTGGAATCAAGATACATTAAATGGTGTAGGTTCATCTGGAATTAATATTGATTTTTCTAAAAATATTATTTTTTATATTGAATTAGCTTATCTAGGTGTTGGTATTGTTAAATATGGTTTTGTTATTGGTGGAACTTTATATATTGCTCATATTTTATATAATACAACTATTACTTATCCATATATAGTTACTCCAAATTTACCAATGAGATGGGAATTATTATCAACTAATACAACAAGTAATACAGGTCAATTAATTTGTACATGTGGTTCAGTTCAGAGTGAAGGTGGATATAATTTAATTGGTAATCCATTTGCAACAGGTATGGATACTACGTCATTTAGTGTTGATTCAGCTAATACTAATAAAAATTATATAATGAGTATTAGATTAAAAGCATCTAATAGAAAGATAGTTAAATTTGTATCATTATCACTTTTATGTACTTCTGGTTCATCAGCCATATATAGTCTTTATAGAGTTAAATCACCTACTACAAATCCAATATCAGCAAATCCAGCAACTGGTGCAGCTGCACCAACATATTCTAATATAACAAATAGTGTTGTTCAATATCATTATAATTCATCAACTGCAGGTGGAACACCTGTTAGTAATTATTTAGTAGATTTAACAAATGCTGATTTATTATATAGAAATTATTTTACAGCTGATGCTAGTTTAAATTTATCAAATTTATCAGATATTGGAGGACCTATTTATTTAACAGCAGGAATTAATACAACAGCTTATGGTGGTTCATTTTATAGTGATTATATAGTTATGGTAGTCCAACAATTATCTAATCAAGATGAAACATATTATGGTTCATTTAATTGGATTGAATTATAAATAAATTTATAATAAATGCTTAATGTTTAGATGTAAAATATTTAATATTTCCATTTTCATCTTTATATGGAATATGAATTGCACGATGTTTTTTAATATTAAATTTAAAGCGTATTTTTAATCCACAAATATCACATGCATATTCTCTTTCTTTATGAACCTTCATATGTTGATTTAAATGATGATGATGCATAAATTCTCTACCACATATATCACATGGAAATTGTCCATTATGAGATAACACATGACGTTTCCAATAAGATTTCTTTACAAATGATTTATTACAAATAGTGCATTCATATGGTCCTTCTTCTGGTTCATTTTCAATAATTTCATTAATTTTTTCAACAATAGATACTTCTCTTTGTTTTACAATAATATTTCCATCCTTATCAAATTCAATAAATCCATTTTCTATTTTTTCCATATTATTTATTATTATTTATTATATAATAATAAAAAAAATCAATTTTTTTAATTTTTTCCATCATTTACTAATAATTTATAATTATTATTATATTTATATATTAATGGAGGAAGTCCATGTTGTTCTAAAAAATCATTACGTGCTTTTAATATAATATCAACTGTATCTACATTATAAGAAACTGGTAATTTTTGAATTAATTTAACTAGTTCATGATCTCCATATATTACTAATGTTTTATCTTTAATATATCCCTTTAAAATTTTATCTTTTGCATTTTTAAAAATACAATAAATTTTATCAAATTCAATTCTAAATGTATCATAAATTTTTATATTTTTTATGGGTGTTATATCAAAATAATTATTATAATTTATAGTATTTTTTAAATATTCTTCATGAGGTGTAACTAGTATATTCCATTCAATTATTGTTTTTAATCCCTCTGGATTTAATATATCTTTATTAACTGTATAAATTTGTATATATCCATATTCATTTGACATTTATAATTTATAATAATTTATGTTTATATAATAAAAATTGATTGGATATAGAAAAATTGATTCGTAGATTGATAAAATTTATAAATTTTATCAATACAACGGATTAACTTTCTTATAAATATATTGAAAGCCTACTTTCAATATATTTATAGGAAAAATTGAATATTATTTATATAATATCAATATATATTAATAAGTATGACTAATATAATTACATCAAATAATAATAATTTTAACTCTATGTATATCTTAGAAAAATCATTAGTTCGTGTATTTAAAGATAATAATGATATATATATTCCTATTGAACAAATTCAAAAGGGAACATGTATTATTGATGATAATAATTCTGCATTTGTAAAGTGTGTAATTAAAACAAAATATACTGGACCTATGTGTAAGAAAATTTATGATAATAATATTATTATTGGTATTAATCCATATCATCCAATTTATATTGACAATGAATGGGTATTTCCAATTAATTCTAATCTATTTGAAATAGAATATGTAAATGATGTATATGTTTATAATTTTTTCTTAGATAATATTCATCAGATTGAATTATTTGGAGGCATAATTGCATGCTGTTTAAACCATGGTAAACAAGGTCCAGTTATTGGTCATGATTATTTTGGAACAAATTGTGTTCAATATGATTTTGAAAAACATCCTGATTGGGAAAATGGATGTATAAATAATTCACAGTAATAAAGTAATTTTTAATTATTTTAATCTAAATTGACTAAATGTTATAAAATCTATATTAATATCATCAAGTCGTTTTGTCATCTCATAATTTAAATTAGAATCTAAATCATTGAAATCATCTCCAACAATTCTATTTTTAAATATATAATATTCAATAGAATCTTTCATTTTATTTTGTTTATTATAAAAATAAAATCTTAAAATGATACAATATTCATGATGATTATAATTAAATTCAGTTAATATATTATATGATTCAGAATTAATAATAGATATTAATTCTGGATGATATTTAAGATGTTTCATATATAAATCATATTCTTCTTTTAAAAGTGGTATATTTGTTTGTTCAAGAAAAAATTGGTCAAATAATTTAATAAATGTTACTATTTCTTCATCAGCAAGATGATTAATCATTTCTCCATGAATATTCATATAATTATAAGTATTATCTTTATAACCATTAAATATAATTGTCGTTTCTGATTTTTCTAAATAATGTAAAAAATAATTATATTCACATCTTATAATAATATTTTTATTATTAAAATCATATTTAGCAAAAAATACAACCTGAATATAATTACGATGAGCTCTATTTATAAATTCTATAAAACCATCATTATTATCTTTAGGCTCACTGCACCATGAAATAGGTTTAAGAAAATCTCCATTATAGTTAGGATGAAATGAAGTAATAAATTCACGATAAAATTGATAAGAAATCATACTATTTTATATAAATATTATAATTAAAAAATAAATCAATTTTTATTAAATATGGCATCTATTTCAGGCAATGTTCCTTCATCATATTTATCATAAGAATTGATTTTAGTAATATTTATATCAATTATATCAAAATTAATTTTGTTTCTTTTTTTATTAACTTTTAAACTATAGGGAATATTTACATCCATTCCATCTATTTTAATAATCATTAAATTTATAAAAATACCTTTAATACCCATTGATTTGACTTTAATTTTTATTGGATTTAATCTACATTCCAATTCCTCAGCAATCCATTGAAATGTTCTTAATTTAATATCTTTAAACTGAATATTTTTTGAGTCTTTAGTTTTTTTATTTAAATGTTCTGCATATATTTGTAATTGTTCTTGAGTAAATGGACAATCAATATTTAAATATTTTGCTTTTAATAAAAAATGAACAATACAGTCAGCTGCTCTTCTTAATGGTGAAGTACTATGTGTATAATTTTTATTTGTTCCAATTAAATTATGTTTTTTATTTTCTATAGAATATTCAGCACTAATATTATTTTGTATTAAATCATGAATATTATTATAATTTTTATTTAAATGCTCATCTAATTCTAATTTTCTAATAAATAAATTATCTATATCTAATTCTTGAGCAAATATAGTATTTGCATGAATAGCAAATTCAGCAATCATATTTTTCATCATTTTAACTGTTTGTATATCTGGTTTTAATATTACTAGTGAATCTTTAACTATTGGAATTATTAATGTTAAATCTTCTAATATATTAGTTCTTTTATTTTTAAATACATCTGCTATTTCTAAACCTAGTTTTAATATTTCATCTTCTAATTCAGCTGCTGCTGATTCATATGAAAATCTTTTCCCATTTGAACAATTAATTTTACCATATTCTACTTTGGAACTAATAATATTTAAATCAGTATCAAATATAGTATGAACAATTAATACATTTTTTAATCCATTAATTAATGAACATTCTTCTAAAATATTATTAGGAAATAAATGGTCAGGTTCTTTATTAGATAAATAAATAGTTGTTCCATTAGATATAATATCTTTAAATAATGGATGATTTGGATTAAAATATGCTGTGGGGTCAGCAATATGAATCATTAAATGAATAAGATTATTTTCTTTATAAATACTAAATGCATCATCTGCATCAGTACAATTTTCAGGGTCAATTGAATAAATAATATTATTAGTATAATCAATTCTATTTATATTATAAATATTATCTAATTCTAATTGATAATTATTATGAATATTTTTAAGTGTAAACATAATATCTTTAAAAGTTTTATTAAATATATTATTCCATAAAATTGATGCCATTAATTTATATAATATAAAATATCATAAATAAACTAATATTATGAGATATAAAAACAAATATTTTATAATAATATATTATATAATAAATGGACTATAATAATATAATTATTGCTCTCCAAAATAGAAAATATAAAGATGAAGAATATGAAAATATTATAAATATTTGTAAAAAGAAACAAGAAGAAATGACAAATGAATACTATTCAAATAAAATTTATGAAATAAAAAGTTATTTTGTTAATGAATTAACAAATTTTAATTTTTATAAAAAAATGTCTGATACTTTAATATCTTTTAATATTAAATTTAATTATAAGTTTTTTATAATAACATTATCTAATAGAAAATCATATTGTGTTGAATTTGGAGGAATATCTATTGAAAATAATATTAATATAATTGATACTAATAATGAAAATTGTTATAATTTATTTGGTTCTAATATGTTAAAAAAATTTTTAAATATAATTAATTTAGATATATCTGAACAAGAAATAAAAAATATAATTAACTATATGTTTCAAATATATCAACCAGAAGAATTAATTAAATGGTAATTCTAATTATAATTATTTTGATAATATTTCCATTGTGCAAAATGTTCCACTATGTAATAAAATAGCTCTAATTACTGCAAATGAAAAGCCATTATAGAATTGTTTAAAACCGCCAGTTTTATAAATATTCTTAATAATATTAGAAATCTTTGAATTATTATAATTGTTATTTGATTGAATAATTGTTTTAATTCTATCCTGTGGATAAATAAAAATCCATGCCATTGTTCCACTCATTCCTCCAAATATAAAACTTGAAATAATAGAAATATCTTTATTTTTTTTAATATAAAAATGATTTTTTAAATATTCATATGTAGAAAAATATATAGCAAATCCAGGTACTTCACGTGTAAAGGTAACAGATAATCCCTTAAACATAAATGAAGGTGACAATATATGTTTATAAGATATATGTTGATTTGTTTGTTTCATAATTTTAATTCTTTCATAAGGTGAAACAATTAGTGATGCAGATAATCCAGAAATTGCACCACTAATAGGTATATTAAAATGATTCTTACAATAATTATAAGTTCCAAATACAATAGCTTTCTCAATTCCAACACCAATTAAAGGCGCAGTAATACCTTTATAAAGATTTTTTATATTCTTCAAATTTATTTTATTGTTAGTTTGCACTGCTGTTTTGATTGAATCAACGGGATGTGATAAAATAATTCCTGTCATTCCAGAAATACATCCTTTAAAATAATAATTTTCAAATAACATTTAATAATTATTAATAATAAATTTTTAAATATTATTAATAATACAACTTAAACATAATACAATTATTATAATCAGATGAAAAAATACAAATAAAACTTCAGATAATAATAAATGTATTTTATATGTTAATGATAAAATATTAAAATTCATATGATATATTTTATAATCTGTAATATGACAATAGAGTGATAAACTATATGCTAATATTATTGTAAAACATAAACATGCTGATTTTTTTGGTGATAATATAAAAAATGGAATAAATAATAGTAAAAATAGTTCACATAATAAAAATAATATAATTAAACTTGAATTATTTATTACACTGTTATAATATGTATTAATATAGGAATTTATTTTAATATAAACAATTAAATTATAAATAGTTGCTATAATATAAGCAAAATATAATATATATAAAATTATTTTAAGATAATTATTACAAAATCTATTTTGATTAATAATTGGTTGATTTATATTAATAGGAACAATAGTATTAATATTAACAGGTTTAATTTGTTTAATAATACTGCGACAAATAGGACAAGTATTGTTATTTTTTAACCATTCATCTACACAATTTTTATGAAATAAATGATTACACGTGGTTTTATATTCAGTATCTATTTTTTCCCAACAAATAGAACATTCATTTATATTTGTTTGTTCATTCATAACAAATAAATAATTTATATTAAATAAAAGATAAATCAATTTTTATTAAGGAAAATATCCTTAATCAATTTTTATTATCCAAATTAATTTGTAATATTGTTTCATCCTGTTTTTCTAAATCTTGTATTTCTAAATCTTGTATTTCAGTATATATTATCATTTTTTTAGATTTATAATCATATATGATTTCTTTAATCTTATAATATCCAATAAATAAAGTAGATGATAATGTTATTAAATTATTAATTAACATTAATAATGAATCAATTTCAATACTATATGCGCCCCAAATGAAACATGCAGTTAATCTCATAAATAAAAATATAGAACTAAAATCTCTAGTTGATTTAACTTGATATGTTTTAATAACTTGTGGTATATTTTGAAATAATGTAATAATATTACCAATAATAATAAATACATTCATTGGAATTCCTACATTTGGGTCTAATATATTAAATTTCATATTAAATATATTAATCATCATTTTTTAATTAGTTTAATCATAATAATATTATAATATTTATTATTATGATTAAATTAATAGTAGCATTAATTGTTTTTATAATATATATATTAAGTGCAACTCAATCGTTATTATTAGGCTCATATTTATTTAATAAAAATGTTTATGTATCAAATGCTATAAAAGATATTACTAGTAATTTATTACCATATTTTTATACACATTCTTTGAATTCTAATATATTATATGATGGTTTATATAATAAAAGTAATAAAATAGATATAGTTATATGTAATCATATAAATCCATTTGATTTTATTATATGTGATGCTATAATAAAACTTTTTGATGAAAAACCATTGTATATAATGTATAAAAAACAAATTGTATTAATTCCAGGAGTTGGATTTTTATTAGATTCTAATTATGATATAAAACTTAATAGAAAGTTAGAGGATGATATTGATAATATAAATGAAAAAATTAGTAAAATAGAAGAAGGTATTATTATTATGATGCCAGAAGGAACTAGATGTTCATCTGATAAAATACAAAAGTCACAAAAATATTGTCACGAAAATAACTTAAAAGTATATAATAATATTTTATATCCAAAAATGAAAGGATTATATTTAATAACTAATATTTTGAAAAAAAATGGAAAATTAGGTAATATAATAGATTTAACAATTCAAATTGAAAATTTAATAAATATAAATGAATTTACAAAAATATTATTTGTTAAAAATATAGGGAGAACTTTTTGTCTAATAAATTCATATAATGTTCCTCATAATATTGATAATTATGATATATTTAAAAAATGGTTTATATCAGAAGTATGGAATAAAAAAGATTTATTATTAGATACTATTCAAAATACACAAATACATGAGTATAAAGAATTTGTTCCTAAAATAAAAGATTATAATTATTTTATATTGATAGTATTAATTATTTTATTTATTTATTTATTAACTCATATGAATGGTATATTTATACCAATATCTATGGTTTTATCTTATTATATTACATATACTAATTATTAGTATTACTTGCCGCACCTAAATTTGCTAATTTATCTGCCATCATATTTCCATACCAATCATCATAATAAGGGTCATCTTTAGGTGGTTCCTCTCTATGAGCTCTAACATGAACTAATTTAATATTATGTGTTGTTACATAAAAATGTAATTTTTGAATTAATTCTAAATTATCAACTGGTTTTCCATCTGCTTTCTTCCATCCTCTTTTTTTCCATCCATCAAACCATGTATTAATACAATTAATTGTATACATTGAATCAGTTTTAATTATTAAATTATCTATTTGTTTTAATACAATTAATTTTTCACAACCTAAAATACAAGCAGTTAATTCAGCTACTTGATTTGTTTGTTTTGGTCCATCTAATTTAACACTAATATTATCAATATTAATATTATTATTAAAAAAAACACCACAACCGGCTGTTCTTGTATATTTATTTTGATTGTTCTTACATGCACCGTCTGTATATATTATCATTATAATTATAATAAAATAGAAAATATTGAAATATTTAATCAATATTTTCGATTATTATTTATATTATATGGACGACCTACTACCAACTGAAGTATATTATCATATTTATACTGATACTAAATTTATTGATAATTGGGGTGAATTTTATATTGGAAATCATGATATTTTTATTAAAGGAACTACATTTGTATTACATGGTGAAAATAATAAAGTAAAATTAGAATTAACATTTATAAACTCTTCATATGCATATAATACTGATTATATTATGTCTTCATCATATGAGAAAATACATACTGCATATTATGATACAATTGATGATGCAATTAATAAGAATGAAATGTTAAAATATTGGATTCAATACAAAGATTATAAATGTAATAAAAAGTTTAAAGTATCGACTACATTTAAAATTGGGAATCAATTAAATAAAATGCAATATAGAACACCATCTCTAGTAGATTTAATTATTTATAATAAAAAAATAAATAAAAATGAAATGAAATATGTCCCCCTTGCTCCTGAAATTTGTAGAAAAATAAATTTAGTCTATAATGAAGAAATATTTAATTTGAACATATTTTATAATTTTGAATGTTGATTAAAGATATATTATTTTAAATAATTAATGGCATTATTTAAATCTGATAATCAATCTGATTGGTTAAATCAAATAAATACAAATATAGATAATAATATTGATTATTTTTTTACTCAAAGAAAAGTTAATGAATTTGTTGATACATTAGATGAAAAAACATTAGAAAGAAAAACACAGAAAGTATGTAATATATTTAATTTTCTAGCAATAAATTTTCCAACTCATTTATTTAAAAATAATAATAATTTAATTATTGATATTGAAATTTGGGGTGATAATATGTTTAATTTTAAAGGAATAATAAATAAACAAGATGGTGAAATTCCTCATATAATGATTAAATTAAAAGAAGATAAAAATATATTTGTTAAATTAATATTTAAAGAAGGTGATAAAATATTAAAAACATATATTAGTTTTATTCCAGTAACAAAAAGATTTCAACATATAAATGATAATCAAACAATTGTATCAACATCATAAATTTATTATATATATATATAATAATGGATTTAGAAGAACTATGCGTTAATTTTAAAGATGAATTAAAAAAAATATATTATAAATATCCAATTTTTATTGATATATTAAATAAAGCAGATAATGATTATCTAGAGTTTTTATATTTACATTTGAATGATAATATTTGTTTAAAAATAGTAGATAAATTTAATGGTAAATATTTAAAAAAAGTAGAAATTAATTCAAATAAAAATTATTGTAAATCATTATTAAAATTATATAATAGTCATTTAAATAATGATGAAAAAGACATATTAAATTCAATTAATAAATTTAATGTATATTTTTATTATTGTCAATATCCAAATATAAATGATAATAAATATTTTTATTATAAGAATAGAAGAGATTTTTTAACACCATGTTTTTTAAATAATAATACAATTAAATTTTTAGAATTAATAGATATAGATAATTATGAAGAATATAAAAATAATAATAAATTATTTTTTATAACCCTGGCAAATATAAGAAAATATGTTAAAACAAATGAACGTTTAGGAACAATGATAGATGGTTCTGCTACTTTAAGTATTCATAATATTAGAAGAATGAAAGATTTAGATTTAGTAATATATCATCCTAGATATTTTGATTCAAAAGTTAGATATAATTTAATAAATATTTATAAAAAATTAAAATTTATTGATCCCTATTTTCATAATATAATTAGTTGGAAAGGAGAAGAAAAAAATGTATTAGATAAACAAGTTAGTTATATAACTGATAATAAATATAAAGATTTTAATTATGTTGTATTTGAACCTTCATTTACATTTTATTATTTTGGTATTAAAATAATTTCATTAGATTATAATTTAAAATATAGAGCTATGAGAAATTATCCAAAAAATATTGCTGATATAATAATAACCAAATATAAATTAAATATTAATGTACCACAAATTAAAAAATTAGAAGATAAAATTAATGCAAATGATGAAAGAATATATGATAAAAAAGATTTTATTGATACTATTTCAAAATATTTAAAGAAATTCAATTTTAAAGAAAATATTAATATAAATAAAGAATTAGATAATTTATCTAATTAATATTTATTTTTATTAGTTTATTAATTTTTAAAAAGATTTTTTGATAGTCTTCAACTATTTCTTGCATTATATCTTTAATACTTGTAGAGGTTTTATCATTTAATTCATAATGAATAAAAATTTTTTTATCAAGTAAATGAGGACAATTATAGCCACCAAATTTAATATCTTTATGATTTTGTAATCCTTCTGAAATTAAATTACCTAATGTATGATCAGCATCATTAATTTGAATCTTTCCAGAAGTATCAAATTTTTTAATATCTAATATTAATTGAAGAAAATTATCTAATACCATTTTAATATTATCATATGCATATTGAATAATTGTCTTTTCATCTAATTGACCACGTGATTCAATAGATACTATAAATTTATCATCTGAAATTTGTTTATATGTAAAAATACTAACTGGTGAAAAAATAGAACAATTGTCTTCAATTCCTAATTCAGTAATTGCTGACATTTTAAATTTTTGTTTTGGTTGCAGTTTAATAATTGGAATATTTTTAGTATATGGTGATTTTATTTGTTTTTCAATATAATAAAATTTACAATCATCTGTTCCTGCTGTTATAATTTCATCAGTATTATTATAATAATCTAAATACATAGTTAATAATTTTAAACTACTACTATTAATTTGGTCATCTTGTGGATTAATATCAATATCATTTAAATCATTTTCTTCAACAATTTTATCAAGTTTTTTTTCACTAGGAATAAATATAGGATTATCAGAATGAATACCATAAACAGGTATATTACTAATTCTTAATTTCATATAATTATTATTGAAAACACTAGTATTTTCAGAAATAGTTATATTATTAAAACTATAAATAGGAATAGAACTTAATATAATTCTTCTAAATGTATTAATAATAGTATGACTAATACCTGATATTTCAAATTCTAAACGGCTATTCATTAATTCTTTATCCCATGAAATTTGTTTAATTTCAATATCTTTGCTCATTATAATGTTGCTCATTATAATATTAAATGATAAATCTTTTTATATTATAATAATCAATTTTTATTTTATTATTATTCAAATATAGATTTATTTTCTTTTCTCATAGTTACAATTAATCTAGATACTGTTGATATTTGTGTATTAATAAATTCATTTGCCTTATATAAAAAATATATATCAATTAATATATTTAATATTAATTTATATTTATTATTTTCAGCATAATGAATTGGTTCTCCATTAGCAGCAATCGGTTTAGTATATTGATATATATTATGATTTGGTAAAGCTGATTTAAATTTATCATATGCAGTAGCATCATCAGTTGCTAGATAAATATTATTATAATTATAATTTTTAATTTTATTTATAAAATCATTAAAATTACTTTGGATGTCGGTATTTCTAAAATGTACACCTATATAATTATTTATTTCTTGAAATTCTTTTATTTTTGTAATTATTTCATCTTTTACTTTAATATATTTTAATATAGATAAATGATCATTTGAACCAGGGCCTGCATATATTTTAATTTTTTGTTTATAATTAGTTGGTAATAATGTATGTCTAATATGATAATTATAAAATTGATAATTACCTACTAGTTTACCATTAACTAATTCTACATTTGGATAATTTTTAATATCATTCATACTATATTTTTTTGCAAAATATATATTAGGCTCTATTATATTATAATCTTCACTATATTTTAATTCAGGACAGTTTTTTATTATAAAAAAATCACTTAAATTATGTTTAAAGCATGAATGACTAATTACATCTATTATTAATATATTATTATATTTAATACAATAATTTATTGAAAAAACTAAACCTCCCAACATATGAACTAATCCTCCAGTTCCCTTATAAATAACATAATTATTCATTATATAATATAATGAATAATTATTTTTATAAACTAAAATTTTATTCAAATTTAGGTAAATCATCAGGCATAATCTCAGGAAATAATTTTGTAGTATAAATAGCTGATAGCTTATAAAATACCTTTTCACTATGATGAAGAGTTTTATTAAAAATTTCTACTTCAGCTGTTTTTTCAATTCGAACCCAATTTAACATAAGTTTGCGACAACGAATAAAATGTTCCAAAATATGAGTATCAATTGATTTAATAAAATTATAAACATCTTTTAATTTTAAAATTGATTCATTGTCATCAATATGTTTTGTTTTATTAGCATAATAAATACCTTTAATATGATATAAAATATCTTTATATTCTTTAGGTAATTTATTATATAATTCCTTATTTAAATGTGTTCCTTTATCAGTCCAAATTGTATAGAATAAATGATATAATTCTGATGTAAGAACTTTAAATAATGCATCAATAATTCCAATTGTATCAAATGATTCTGTTTGATTTAGAGGATTTACAATTTTCTTAAATTTAGCATTATCATTTGTAAAAAAGTTCTTTAATGAATTATTTTGATATAAACTTAAAAATCCACGATACATATTTTTCTCAGAACCAATTGCTTTGTGAAATTGATATGCTGAACTTTGAAGTTTCAAAATATTATTATTTAATTTAATAATAATTCCTTCATATTCTGGTTGATTAATAATATTAATATTTGATATATTTGATACAAATTGTTGAGCCTGATTATCTTCAATCTTTTTTGGTAAGAAAATATTCTCACTTAAAAATGATACATTTAATTCTGATGATTTTAAATCATCAAGATTTATCTCTTTTTGTGTTGTAATATCACGAACAAAAATCATACATAGTTTTTTATAATTTTCTCCAAATTGACTTACATAATTTACAATATTATCATTTTCATGATGAATTAATACAAAATGATATGAATATTTTTTATCTAATTTATTTGTAAAATCATCAATTGTTTCATAATTATCTTGCTTTAATACATCTAAAAACATTTTATATTGTCCTCCGCTATTAGAGTCAGAATTATTATAAATATTTTTACGAGAAGCTACATACCATTTATCTTTATAATTAAATACAGAAATTAAAGAACCTTCATAACAAATATATGTTTCACGAGGTTTATCTTGATTACGCCAAAGATATTGAACAGCATCCATATTATAAATAGGAGTTGGACATGTGTAACAAATTACATCATGCTTACTTGATAGAATAACAGATCGTGTAGATGTTTCAATACTTGTTTTATGTTTATTATCATATTTATTATAATAAATTGTCATATCAAGGTCTGGAAAATCTTTAGTCATAATATTATAATTTTGATATAAGTGTTTATTAATATCATTAACATTATTTAAACTATTAATATAATGAGCGAGTACATATTGAGGGGAAGTCATTAATTAATATATTATTAAATCTTTAAACTTAAATTATCAATTTTTTTATTTTGATAAAAAAATTGATATATATTATATTATAATAATTAGAATTTATAATAATGACTGACAATTATAAATATCAAATATTTGATGAATTATTTAATTATTATTGTGATACTAATAAAGTTGATTATTTATTAAAAATGTTAGAATGTTATCCAAATAGATATCATGTTATAATGGATGGAGAACTTATATTAAATGCTGAAATTATAAAAAATGGTGATTTAAGTCATAAAATTAATCCAAATGCCTTTTCTGATAGATTTAAATTATTTTTAGTTCATGAAAAAATGAAAGGTAAATGTCTAAATTGTTTAAAATATGTTTCATTAATTAGATTAAATTGTAATCCTAAACATTATTTATGTTTAGATTGTTTAAAAAATAATGTTACTTTTACTGGATTATGTATATATTGTAATGAAGAAATAAGCTTAATGGATTGTAGTATGTATATAAATCATTAAACCAAATAAAAATTGATTTTTATTAATAATAATGAATAATATATTTATTTAATGCAATCATTATATATACCATCAATTCAATATAATAATCTATTTATACTATTAATTTTTATTAATAGTATAACAATTTGTATAATGGATTATAATTATATATCAATATTTTTATATTTAAATTCAATTAGTATTAATTATATTTTATATAAAGATTTTTATTTTGAAATTAAACATAAATATTCTAATATTAATTTTGTATTAATGCCAAACTATTATCCATCAAATAGAACTATTAATAAATTTATATTATATACTAATATTTTTATCATTTATAGTGGTTTATTATTTATATGTATTGATTTTTGGATTAATAAATATGAAGGTATGAATATTACATCTTATAAATATTTTATTTCATTATTAAGTATTAGTACTATTTCTATTTTAAGTTTTCTAATAATATTTCTATCAACAATATATTCATTATATGTATTATTTGTACAATTATTAAATAATATTAATCAAATTTTGAATAATTATATTAATAATAAAAATCTATTATATTTTCCTAATAATTATGAACCCAGATATTATTGTTGGATTTGTAATAGAAGTTTAAATAAATTAAACATATTAAAAAAATTAAATTGTCCTTGTAAAGAATATTTTCATCCAGATTGTATTGATAAATATCTTGGATTATATAATAATTATTGTAAAAATAATCATAAAATTTCTAAATATGAACATACTGTATAATATATTATTTGTGATAACTATAAATTATTTATAACATTGTGAAATCATTCATTAATTCTGCTAAAATATCTGTTTCATCTATTTGAATTAGAAAAGTTTTTATTTTATATTTAGCATTATATAAATCATTTATTTTTTTAGATATTATAAAAGATTCATATTCCATACTTTCAAAATTATTTGCAATTGTTTTTAAATATTCAGATGTTTCATAAATCATATCATCTATTAAATTTACACAATCATTTAATAAATTAATATCTTTTTGAAAATCAGTTGTATTTTTTAATTCTTCAAATATATTTAATAAATCAATATTATATGTTAATTCATAATCCAATAATTCATCTAATAACATATTTTTTTTAATATAATTATTCATTAAAATAAATATTATTTTATATTTTTAAATATCATCAATATCAATATCTGAGTCAGAATTATTTTGATTAATTTGAATTTGTGATACAAATTCAATACTAGATACTGGTTCTTCAAAATTGTAATCATGAAGTTCTAAATAACCATAACTAATAATTTGAAATGTTCCTGATGATTTATCACATAAAATTATAATACTATCATCACTAATACAAACTGGCTTATTTAATTTTAATTTAATATGTGTATCATCATAATTTACTATTTCACCTTCAATATTATTTGTTCCAACAATAATTGTCATTTTCTTACGTTTATAATATGGAGTTTCATTATAAGATTCATCAAATTTAATATTATTAAAAGTCATAATAAAATCATAATAAACTGGAGGTAATTGCCCTTTTAATCCAGCAATCATACCAATCATATTATCATTTTTACAATAATATGGGTCAATATTTGTTCCAATACCAATTAATCCACCAGATGTTATCGAATCTAAATTAGTTGTTTCTGATTTAAGAGAAACTATTTTTGTATAATGTGGTTTATTATATAATTCTCCATCAGGACCTTTTTTAATAATACCAGGTAAAATTTCAATTTCATCTCCAACTTTAAAACTACCGCCGATTAAACTACCACCAATTACACCACCATTTATATCAGCGTATTTAATATTAACTTTATTAATATCAAATGAACGTGAAATCATAAAAATAGGTTTATCTGTTTGTCTATTAATATTAGGTCCCATATATTTCATTATATTTTTAAGAACATTATTAACACCAATTTTATGATTCATACTTACTGGAATTATTGCTTTTGGTTCAATATTATATTTCTTTAATTCATTGCATATTGTTTTATACCGTTCAATTGCAACTGTTTTTTTTACTAAATCTAATTTATTTAACAAAACAATTACATTTTTTATACCAGACATTTTAATTGCCATAATATGTTGAATTAATTGAGGTTTTTTACTAATATCTTCAGCAGCTGAAACTACCAAAATAATTCCATCCATCAATTTAATACAACTCATCATTGTTACAATTAATTGATAATGTCCAGGACAATCAATAAATGATACATGATGAACTAACTCACCATTACTCTCAGTTGTATATTCACCTTCTTCTGTTTTATATATTTTCATATTTGCATAACCTGGTTTAATAGTAATATTTCGCTTCATCTCATCGCTATGACGCTGAGTCTTAATACCAGTTAAACTATAAACAGTTGTAGACTTACCATCAGATACACTCCCCAACATACCAATATTAATAATAGGTTGATTAATTGCCATTATAATATATAGAATTCTATCCTTTTTAATTAAAATAATCAATTTTTATTAAGGCTTTTCAAAACTTTTAAAGTTTTGAAAATTTCCTTAATAACCTTTGATTTGCGTTGACGTTTACCAAAACTAAATTTTTAAAATTTAGTTTTGAACGTCCAACGATAATCAATTTTTCTTTATGGGATATATAATCAAAATTTAATAATAATACGATTAATAAATAGATTTATTTAATTATAAATATATAATAATGAATAAAGATTTTTATTTGGACGATTATTCTACTGAGGATATATTAAAACACTTAAATATTATGGAATCTGAAAAAAATATATTAGATACAATAGATGATAATTCTGAAGATAAAATAGAAGATTATAATTCTGAAGATAATAATTCTGAAGATAATGATTCTGAAGATAATAAAAATACTCAGAAAGATAAACCTAGTTTTACAATGAAACCAAATTATAATTCTAAAGGTGAAAAAGTTGTTGTATTTAGTATTAAAATACCATTAAAAAATAATGGATTAAAAATAGATATATTAGTAAATGATAAAATGTATAAAAATATGGGCAAATATTTTAAAAAATAAATAAGATTTAAAATATAATTATTATTAATTTCTAATATGAATCATTTGCCCACTAATTCAAAAGAATTGAGAAATCAATTATTACAACTATCTAATAAAATGATGTTTTATAAAGACACATTAATTGATATGTCTAATAATTTAATTAATTTACATAAATTAAAAATATTTGAAGGATTAAATCATGGATATTCAGATATTTCTAATGAATTAACTAATATTAAAAATAAATTAAAAAAATATCCTGATTTTTTTAAGCAAGATTATTTAGATAATAGAAAAATAACAATTTCTGACTTGGAAAATGAATTAGTTGATATAAGGGCTGATTTACATAGAATTACCAGATATATTGTTCCTAGTAATATTAAAACTTCACTAAATTTAATATTAGGAAATAATTGGCATAATAATTTCAAACATTTTGAAATTTCTCAAATTGAATTATTAAATAGACTTTTCAATTGTATTTCTTGTAGTGATAGTAGTACTGATGATAATGATTATCTTAATAATAATATTAAGAGAGATATTTTTGGTAAAGAAACAATAGTACCATTAATTGAAGAAAACATGAAAACATCATCAATTGTGATTAATGATATGAATGCATTCCCTATGTTTATTAAAAGTTTATCAGATTTATTAGTTAAAGAAAAAAAGAAATTAAAAGACCGAACAACTATATTTAATTTTGATGAATTAAATAAATTATTTAATAAACAAGATAATATTATTTATATTAAAAATGAAAATATTAATAGTAATTCATTAATTGAAGAGAAAAACGGATTCATTGTTATATTAAAAATAGAAGGTGAATATGTTATAAAGATGGATAAAATAGATGAGTCTGAACCTAATGTATATTTAAAAAGTCCAAATAAATTTTTAGTTTTTCAAGGTTTTGCAAAAGATGATACAATGGAATTATATAAAACTAACAATTATATTCATTATAAGTATAAATTAATCAAAGACTATATTAAAAATAATGATAATTATTTAAAACTGTTAAATATTAGAGATATATTAATTAATTCACCAAAAGAAATTCAACAATTATTTAATAAAAGAACTAATGATTATAATTTATTAAAAGAAAAACAAATTGGTCAATTAATAAATGATTTTTTATTAGCAAGTAAATATAGAAAATTAGAAATACTTACATTATTTTTATGTGGAAATAATGATGATATTAAATTAGCATATATATTATATGATATTCTAAGAATGAAAGATAAAAAAGATGTTTTAATAGATGTTTACAATGGACTTCCTGCTTTATTTAAAGTAAAATTAGATGAAGCTGAGATATATGTTAATAAAGATGAGGAAAATTTAATAAAGAATCATATGGGTGATTTAAGTTATGAGAGAAGAATTAATTTATTAAAAGTTCCAGATAGTATAAAAGATAAAGCAATTGAAAAATTAAAATCAATGAAAGGTAATTTTCAAGGAGATAATAAAGCTCAGAGTTGGTTAGATGGTTTCTTAAAGATTCCATTTGGTGTATATAAAGAGAATAAATTGATGAATTATAAAAAGAATCAAATTAAAGAACTAGGAAATAATTTATATTCTTGTAATGAAATAACAAATTATATTAATAATAATATTAATAATAATATTAATGATAATGTAAAACAAAATTGGAATAAATATATGATTGATAAATCAAATTATCTTAAAATGGTTCATAATAAATTAGATGATGTAGTATATGGACATAAAGAAGCTAAATTACAATTAGAAAGATTATTTGCACAATGGTTAAATGGAGAAACAAAAGGGGCAATAATTGGATTATGCGGCCCACCTGGAACAGGTAAAACATCATTAGCAAAAAATGGATTATCTAAATGTTTAATAGATGATAATAATAAATCTAGACCATTTGCATTTTTACCAATAGGAGGTTCTACAAATGGTTCAACATTAGTTGGCCATAATTATACATATGTTGGTTCTTGTTGGGGTCGTATAGTTGATATATTAATTTCAACTGAATGCATGAATCCAATTATTTTTATTGATGAAGTTGATAAAATAAGTAATACTGATTATGGTAAAGAGATTATAGCTATATTAACACATTTAACAGATTCTACACAAAATGATAATTTTGAAGATAAATATTTTAGTGGTATTCCTTTAGATTTATCAAAAGCATTAATAGTATTTTCATTTAATGATGCATCATTATTAGATCCAATCTTAAGAGACCGTATAACAATTATAGAAACAAAACCATATACTATTCAAGAGAAAATTCATATAATACGTAATTATATGATACCTGAAATAATGAAAGATGTTGGATTTAGTAAAGATGAAATTATATTTAGTGAAGATATTATTAAATATTTAATTAATACATTTACTAATGAAGCAGGTGTTAGAAAAATAAAAGAAAAAATTGTAGAAATAATTAGAGATATAAATCTTAAATACATTCATAGTCATGAAAATAATAATAATAATATTAATATACCATTTAATATATCTATAGAATATGTAGATGAAATATTTAAAATGAAACCAAAAATGAAATTTAATAAAACACACAATGAACCGATGATTGGTATAGTAAATGGTTTATATGCAACTACTACAGGGGTTGGTGGTTTAACACCTATACAGGTTATGAAATATCCATCAGATAAAATGTTAGATTTAACATTAACTGGTCAACAAGGTGAAGTTATGAAAGAATCTGTATCTTATGCTTTAAGAATAGCTTATAATATGTTATCTGATGAAGAAAAACAAAAAATTATAAATGATGCTAATAATAAAAAGAATTTTGGTTTATTAGTTCATACTCCTGAAGCAGCAACTAAAAAAGATGGTCCATCTGCTGGTGCAGCAATGACTCTGGCTATATATTCTGTTCTTACAAATAATAAAATTAATAATGAGGTAGCAATGACAGGTGAGATTGATTTATGTAAAAATGTTAAAATGATAGGAGGATTACATGCAAAATTAACAGGTGCAAAAAATGCTGGAATTAAAATAGCATTAATTCCAAAAGAAAATATAGATGATTTAAATATATTAAGACATGATAATATTTCTCCAGAAGATGATACATTTAAGGTAGAATTAATAGATACATTTGATGATTTAATAAAATATTGTATAATGTAATTTATACAAAATTATGAACTTTTGTTAATTATAATATAAATTAAAATAATTTAATTTATATTATATATTATATGTCTGATAAAATAAATTCATGGTCTACAATATTTGAAGGTTCCAATAATATTATAAGTTATTCATTTACAAAAGATAAAGATGATAATATATATGTATCTGGAACTTCAGAAACAAATAAAATTATTATTAATAATATTGAATATAAAGCTAATACTGACTCATCATGTGGTTTTATTACAAAATTAGATAAAAATGGTAAAGTTCAATGGTTTCAATTTATTGCGGGAATTTTACCACAAGCAGTATATTCTATATCTCTTGATTCAAATAATAATTCTTATATAACAGGTGTCTCTAGTAAAAATATTATAATAGATACAACTGAATATAGAAATGAAGATGTTACATTATCTGGTTTTTTAATAAAGTTTAATAATAATGGAGTTGTTGTATGGGTTAAATGGATAAATGGACCTAATGTTGATTATAGTTATTCAATTACAATTGATTCATTAAATAATATTTATGTAGCAGGTGCAACAATTTCATCTAATATTAATAATAATATTCCAACTAGAGGATTAAAAACAACAACTAGCACATCTAATACTAGTACATCTAATACTAGCACATCAAATGCTAGCACATCAAATGCTAGCACATCAAATGCTAGCACATCAAATGCTAGCACATCTAATACTAGTACATCTAATCCATTACCTAATTTAGATTGTTCAGGTTATATTATTAAATTTAATAGTGATGGGGAATCATTATGGTTTAAATGGATTGATGGTTTAAAATATGATATAGCTTATTCAGTTGCAGTAGATTCTAATAATAATTTATATGTAACTGGTTCATCTAAATCAACCTCAATTAAAATAGATGATAATGAATATTCTAGAATTAATGAAAATGAAATAGAATCAATTTATTTACTTAAAATAACAAATACAGGAACAGTTGATTGGTGTGAATGGATTGCAGGTAATAATGTAGATATTGTATCTAAAATAGTTATTGATTCAAATGATTATATATATTTAACAGGTTATTCTTTTTCAGATTTTATTATTATAGATAATAAAAATTATCAAAGAAATAATAAATTTACTGGAGCTTCATTTATTATTAAATTTAATAATAATGTAGTTGAATGGTTTAATTGGGTAGAAGGAGATAAAGATATATATTCATATTGTATGGCAATAGATAAAGTAGGTAATTTATATTTTTGTGGAACAACAAATAGTAAACATATATTAACAAATAAATATAAATATGAAAATAAAACAAATAATAATAATTCATTTTTGATTAAATATAATCAAAGAGGTATTATTGAATGGAATACATGGTTATATAATGATGTAAATAATGATTCAACTGATATTATTATAACAGATTTAATTATAGATAATAATTTTAATATATTTTTTAATATTTATACAAATGTAAATCATTTAATTTTTAATAATAAAAAATTATCAATATCAAAAAGTAAAACACTTGAACTTAATACAGTTATATTAAAATATAATATACAAGATTTTAATTTTAATAACTCAAGTTTATTCTTATTTATTATAACAAATAAATATAAAATATATAAATATTTATTTAATATTATGATATTTATTATTTTTGTATATAGTATGTGGTTAATATATATAAATAGCAAACCTGAATTAAATAATGTTCAATTTTCATAATAAATTATTTTTTTGTGCAAAATAAATCAACTGTTTTCTAAAACCAATATTATAAATAATTCCAGGTCTTAATAATGATAAAAATTCATAACCATCATATAATTTTATTTGCATTTTTTTAATAAAATATGCTAATAATATAGTAGCACTTCTATTTATTCCAGCATGACAATGAATAATACATGTTTTATTTTCTTTTTCCATTTTATCTAAAAAATCAAATGCTTTATCAAAATATACTTCTAAATTTTGATTAGAATTATCATATGCATATAAATTTAACCATATTTTTTTTGAAAATATATCTTTATAATATTCTCCATCATTGAATATAGATAAAACTGCATCAGTATTCATAGTTAATGCATCATTTATATTTCCTAATATTAACCAATCATATATATATATCGGTTTTAATTCATAAGAATTTGTTGGTAAATATCTAAAAAATATATCATCCATTTTTTTTAATTCATTATTTATATTCATTATAATAATATTATATTATTTATATTATCATCTTATATTTGCTTCGTAAATATAACAAAGGTTAATATCCATTAATTGCTTGATTTCTTTCATGTATATTAAATCCATCAAAAGTATTTGTTGTAATACGATTCATTGCTGTTGAACATGCTTTCATTACTTGTTGAGAACCAAGTGGGGTATATTGATAATTTATACATTGTTTTGGATTAATACCAATTTCTGCACCTGCTTTTAAACTATCATAATTTGTACCTAGATATAAAAAATCCCATTTCCAGATGTTTGTATGCTCTTCAATTAGTTTTTTTAAATTTTCCTTAGAATTTTCACCTTCATAATCCTGATCCTCATCAGTACGATTTCTTAATATATTAATTGTTTGTTCTCCATCTGATAATAATATAAAAATAACTTTCCCAGGTCTACGTTCAGTCATATCAGATAATTTTTTACCAGTATATTTAATCATTCTAGCAAATGATGTATATAATGCAGTCATTCCATCTGGATTAATATTAGTTTTATTTATATTTACATCATTTCCATTTATCCCATCTGCAAATATTTTAAATGTATCATTAAATGATGCTCCATAAAAAATAACTTCTTTATTACATTGTTCTTTAATCATATTGTTTAATCCTTGAGCTAGTTCAGCAGTATTTAAATTAGCCATAGAACCAGAATTATCAATTAATGCAGAAATGCATACAAAATTATCATCTAATTTTACTTCCATTAAATAATATAATATTAAATCTTTAATTTATATAAAGATTATTTTATAAATTACTCTAAGATGAACTCAGTTGACCTTTACAAACTTAAAAATGATACAAAATGTGTATTTTTAAGTGAAAATATAATTAGTAATATATTAGATATATTTTCTAAATCTAATATAAAAGTAATTAAATGTGCAAAAAAACAAGTAAGTGCTATAAAAACGAACAAAGTTCAAGCCAAGAAAGATTTAAATGAAAATAAAATAATAATGATTATGAATAAAATTTCAGAAAATAATATAAATGAATTAATTGGAGAATATTTATGTAATTTATTTGTAGATACTGAAGAAAAATATAATATAATTATGACTGAAATGTTTAATAAAATGTTAAAAGATATTAAATTTGCTGATAATTATATTAAATTTATTATTAAAATATTTATGATTGAGAAAAAAAGATTAAATTTATATCCAGAAGAATTTATTGATTTAATTAAATTAACTATTAATATTGGAAATGAAGATGAACGTACTGCATGTTATACATTAATTAAATTATTAATAAAATATAATTTTATGAATAATAATATTATTAATTTTATTTCAAATTATGTTTTATTAAATAACGATAAAACAAAATATATAGACGTGTTTAATTGGTTTAGTGGTTTAGATATTAATAATTATAAAAAAGATATTTTAAATATTGCTAATAAATGTGCATCTGAAAATATGAATAGAGAAGAAATATTAATATTAAGTTTAGTTGATACAATTGTATCTGTTGAAAATACTGAAATACATCATGAAGAATGTATTGAAAAAACAGAAGAAATTTATACATTAATTAATAATATTATTGAAGAATATGATTTTTTAAAATCATTAGATGAAGTAATTGAATTTATTAATATTGAATGTTCTAATATAAATAATAAAAATTTATTCTGTAAAGAATTAATAAATTTTTACATGTCGAAAGATATAAATGATGCATTAGAATTAATTAATGAATTAATTAAGAAAAAATCATTATTTAAAAGTAATATTAGTAAAGGTTTAGTAATGTATTTAAATGATAATAATATTACTAATAATAATAGTAAAATAATTCAAATATTAAAATATTTAAAACATAATAATATTACAAAAAATATTGAATACTTATTCAAACGTTTTAAAGTGAAATTATATTATGAGAATTAATAGCTTTATAAATAGAAACAATACTTGCTGATAATTGAACCATATTATCTATTAGATTAATTTTTATAAAACTTTGACTAAGTATTTTATAAATTTCAATATGACAAGTTATTATAAAATCAGGTTCATTATCTTTATTTTCTATATATTTCATAAATGTTAAAATTATATCATTTGCACTATAACCAGAATCATATAATTGTTTAGTTATTTCTAATACTTTTGGTAAATTTTTATTATAACATTCTTGTATTATTTCTTTTAATAAATGTATTTTAGGTATATCAATTATATTATCAACTGTTTCTTCTGATAATTTACCATAACTATATAAAATACATTCTAAATTATTAATACATTGTCTAATATCAAAATTTGAGCAAAATAATAATTTATTTATTCCATTTTCATCATAATTAATATTTTCATTTTTACATATATCTATAATTTTCTTTTTTAGATTTTGTTTTGAAATTCTTGGAAAATATATAATCATACATCTAGATTGGATTGTTTCACTTATTTTAAATCCTTCATTACAAATAAAAATAAATCTAGTTGAATCTTTAAATTCAGAAATTATATTATTTAGAAGATTTTGTGCCTTTGGTGTAATACTATCAGCTTCATCTAATATAATTATTTTATAGTTTAATGTTTTTTTCTTACAGAATGGTAATATTGTTTCACGAATCATTGATAATCCTCTATCATCCGATGCATTTAATTCTAATACATGCTGAGAATAATCATCTTTATATATTTTAGTTGCTAGATATAGTATAGTTGATGTTTTACCAGTACTTGGTTCTCCTGTTATAATCATATTTGGGATTTCACCACTTTTAATTATATTTTTAAATTTTTCTTTAATAAAATCATCAAATAATAAATCATTAAAAAGTTTAGGTCTATATTTTTCAACTAAAGGTAATTTAATATTTTTATAATATATATTTTGAGATTGCATTATTTAATTAATATTATTATATTCCTAAATAATAATATTATTTATCAATATTTTTATAAAATAATCTATTATTAATTAATGACTAAAGAAACTGCTATTTTATTTTTTATAATGTTTTTTATAATATTAATAATGTATATTTATTCACCAGCACCTACATCTATTCATTCATAATAAATTATAAAAATCATCTATTGTATATATTTTAATACCTAGTTCTTTTGCTTTTAATACTTTAGATGTCCCACTAATACTTTCATCTTTAATTATAAGAATAGTTGTATTTTTACTAACACCCGAAGATAATTCACCTCCATTTTTTATAATTATTTTTTCTAAATCAGAATCTCTAAAACCACTTATAACTATTTTCATTCCACTTAATATTCCCTCCTTTTTTTCTTCTACGGTAGTATCAATAGTTATATATTTTTTGATTTCTTCATAGAAATTTATAAAATTATTAAAATTTTCTGCGAATATATTACTTGTTTTTATTTCCCATCCATCTATTAATATTAACATATTAACTAATTGTTCTTTTGTATATTTTTTATAATCTGTTATTATATTTGGATACTTTTCTAAAACATCTTTCGCCCTTTCTGCACCCATTCCCCTTCCTAATTTATTAGAAGCTTGCATTAATATATATAATGGAATATCAGTAGTTGCTTTTTTTATAGATTCAATTATATTTTCAGCTGATTTCTTTTTAAACCCATCTATCTCTATAATATCATCTACTTTTAATTTTAAAAAATCAATAATGTTTTTATGTCCATTATTATATATTTTCTCTACTATTTTTTCACCTAATCCCATTGTATTGATAGTTGAAAAGAAATAATAAATATTTTTTATGTTCATCTTATCGCTATCTTTATTTTTACTAATTAGATGAACACCCGACTCATTCCATTCACCCTCTGGTAATATAACATCTACACCCTTTAGTACTTTCTCTATTTTAGGTATAACATCATTACTACGTATAATTTCCACTTCTGCACCAATACCTAATTTATTATCAATCATAAATTTAGCATTATTACCTGTAATTCTTTGAATAGTAACCCCACCAACATCAACCGGATTAATAATAATTGTTGGCATTAAAATATTATCTTTAGTTGTATTCCATTCAATATTAATAATTTTTGATATAGCTTTTTGATCTTCTAATACATCTTTAAATGCCCATGCATATTCTGGATTTCCATCTGTATTTATTGGATGAATATCATTATTTGTTATAATTATTCCATCAATAATATATTTTGAATTTGTTCTTCTTTTTAATAAATATTTAGATAATTGAGGGAATGATAACTCATTTACTATTTTTTTATGAACTGTTTTAAAACCAAATTCTTTAATTATTTCTAATTGTTCTTTCATTGTATATACTGGATTAATTATTTGATATATTACTAATGATGTAGACCTTGCTATTTTAGGATTAATTGTTTTACTATTAACTAATCCAGCTACTGTATTACGTGCATTTTTCATAGTTGATGCCCATTTTACAAATTTATTTTTACTAATAACTAATTCACCTCTAAATGCAATACTTTTAATATTATTTTTTTTTAAATAATTTAATATATCTGAATATAATGGCAGTTTTTTAATATATCTTAATAATGAAGTAATATCCATACCATATGTTGCTGTTCCTCTTGTATATAAAGCTATATTTGGTTCTGATATTTGATATACTAATAAAGCTGATACACCATCTAATTTTTCTGTTAAAATATAGGGTGGTTCAAATTTATAACACCAATTTTCTAATTTATTAGAAGGTGGTTTAATTTTATCCATACTACCTAAATAATAAGGTAATTTAACTTTGTCCTTACTTTTAACAGCCTTTGGCATAGCTCCAATTTGTTTAAGAACTTTACTGTTAGGTGATTTTAATTGTAAAAAATCTCTTAATGTATCAAATATTGCATCGCTTATAATTGGTTCATCATTATAATATTTATCAGATGCATAAATTATAATTTTTTCTAAATGTTCTATTGATAATTTATCAACAGTTTCAAATATATTTGTAGATTTATTTAAAAGTTTAATATATTCTTCCATTAAAATATATATAATATATTTCTTAAATAAATTATATCAATATTTTTAATTTAAAAACCTCGTATTTATTATATGGCTGAAGATGAAATTATATTACACTATGCTGCTCAAAAATTAATAGATGATCCTACATTTTTAAAAATTGTTGAAGTTAAACTTCAATCAATGATGAGTGATGGAAAGATTGATAAAAAAGATATACCTGAAATAATAATATTAGTAGTTTATTGCACTAATAATTTAAAAAAATTTAATTTAAGTATACATGAATTAGGAGAAGTTTTAGAAGATACAATTATGTATTTATTAAATCATTTTAATGTTATACCTGATGATAAAAAAGGAGAATTTAGAATAATGACAAAAAGTATGATTGAATTAGTTATGATGAGACCAAAAGTAAAATCATGTATTAATTCAATTATAAATTTTATTTTATGTAAAAATTAGATTATCCTCATAAAAATAATTATAATAATAATATCTATTATTATTATAATGGATATATATATAATTCTAGCAATTGTTATTTTATTAGTATGTGGATTAATATTATTTTCTAGAAATAATAAAAAAACAAATAAACATGAACAATTTAAATCTGAATATAGGGAATCAGATATATTTTTATCTGAAGCAGTTCCTCAATATCAATATGAATTAGACCCAAAGAATGAATTAATTATAAAACCTGAAGATAAAAATAATAATTATCCACTTAATAAAAGTGATATGAACATTGAAGCACCTACTGTTCCTGTTAATAAAATAATAGATGTAAATGCTGCATTTGAAGATGTTAATTTTATTAGAGATGCAGGTGTAAATAATGCAATGGAAAAAAAGAATGAAATGGATGATTTAGATTATAAAAAAGTTGTAGATGGAGTCCTTGACTTTAATTATCCAATAAATTCATATGATTTATTAACTCATACTGATATTAAATGTATTTCAAAAGATGAATATAATAATAATAACCTTCATGATATATATAATAATTCAATTTCAAAAGTTATAAATAATATTAGTAAAGACCAAATTAATGATATTACAGGTGAAAAATATATGGTTAATGATGATTGTAATTCATCTAATTTATATAAACCAATTTTAGTTTTAAAAGATAAATATATTATGTAAAATATATAATATAAAATAATGTAAAAAGATTTTTTGCTGTTTTCTATATGGGTTATATGTAGTTCAAAAGTTATTTATGACCATAAATAAAAATTGATAGGGTGCAAGATATTTTAACATAGTTAAAATATCTGGCATTCTCTATTAACAATTATTAATAAAAATTGATATTTTTATATAAAAATATAGTATTATTATAATTAATGGTAAAATTTGTAAATAGTGATGCATTTATAATCAATGATCTTGAATTAAAGAATAAGATCATTGATTATATTTTTAGTATTATTGAATTGTCAAAATATAGATATAATATGTTAGAGAATATTCAACAATTAAATTATTTAAAAATTAATGAACATTATGTATCTCCTAATTTTAAAGGTTATAATTATTTTTTATTATTCTATAAATTCAAAGATAATATTCAAAAAAATAAAGAATCATCTTATTGTATTGCAATTGATAAAAAGAATTTATCTTATCATAGAAAATCAATTGATATTAAAAAAATATTTATGTATAGAATTAAAATTTTAACATCTTCATCAATTTTCATGGGTTCATTATTTGATGCAAAATTAGTAAAAGATATTATGTTAATTAAAGATTGTTATTTTTTAATGGGAAATAATATTACAGATATGGAAATAAATGAAAAAATGATTTATTTGGATTCAATTTTTGCAAATCAATTTCATAAAGATTGTTGTGCTAATTTTAAATTGAAAATTAATAAATTATATAAATATAATATGTTAAATGAAATTGTTAAAAATATTATTCCAAATTGTGAATTAGAAATTATTGGATTAATATTTTATCCAAATAAATCAGGTATATCATATATTTATACTGATAAAACATTTGATAATAAAACATCTCAACCATCTTCATTAAATATTAAAATCATCTCAAATGATAGTTATAATATGATTTATCAAGTTAAAGAATTTTTAACATCAAGAATTTATTCTTATGAAAATAATGGTATTAAAAAGATTTTAGAAATTGAACCAACTGATATATCAGATGTTTTTTATATTTATGAAAATGATTCTAAAATAGGTATTGCACATATTCCAAATTATAAAATTTCAACTTATTGTCGTGAAAATATTACTGAAAAAATGAAATGTTTATGTTGTTTTTCAAAACAATTTAATAAATGGATTCCATTAAAAATTGTAAACTAAATTTATTTAAAAAACTATATTTAATTATATGTAATGAATTTAACAAACCAAAAATATTTGATAATATTTAATTTATTTATAATAAATTGTTTATTATCAACAACTATTATTATATATGAATATAAATGGTATGCATTTATTGCATTTTTATGTATTCCATCTATTATATATTCAATTAGTAGTATTTTGTTAATACTGTATAATTTATGTAATAAAGATACACAATATAATATTAAAAGAGACAATATTTGTAAAAAATATTTATATATAGTTCCTTGTTATAATGAATCAGATATAGAATTATTACAAACATTTATTTCTTTATCTCAACAAAAAGTTGGTAAATTTGATAAAAGAGCTATAATGATTATATGTGATGGAAAAGTAACTGGTGAAAATAATAATTATTCAACTGATAATATTTTATTGAATATATTAAATAATAAAGAGAAACCTATTAAATATAATTATATTACCAGAGAAGAAACAATTAATACAGTTGATTTATATATTGGACAGTTTGATAATATTGATTATATATTAATAATAAAAGAAAAGAATTATGGAAAAAGAGATTCATTAGTATTAGCAAGAAGATTATCTTATATATATAATAATAATATTAATTTTCATGATTTGATTTCAGTTTCTTTAATTAAATCAACCAATCTTATATTTAAAAATATATTTAATGATAAAATAGATTATTTAATTAATATTGATGCTGATACTATATTTGATTATAATTGTTCATATGAATTAATTAAAGGTATTGATAATCATAAAGATAATATAGGTTGTGTTGGATATGTTGATATTAATATGAAAAATTCATCAATTTTTAATCCATTTAATTTATATCAATATGCTGAATATATGTTTGCTCAATGTTTAAGAAGACAAACTCAATCAAATTTAACTCATAAAGTAACATGTTTATCAGGATGTGTTCAAATAATAAAAGTATGTGAAGAGAATTGTAGTGAAGACATATTATTAAGATTTAATTATTGTCCAACAGAAAATGATAATATATTTACTCATATTAGAAGTATTGCAAGTGAAGATAGAAATCATGTTTGTATTATGCATTCAATGTATCCATATGCTAGAACAGTTCAAACATTATCAGCAATAGCCTATACAAATATTCCTAAATCAATTAAGGTATTATTATCACAAAGACGTAGATGGTCATTAGGTGCAATTACTAATGATATGCTATTATTATTTTCTTCAAATATTAATATATTTGAGAGAATTGCATCATTTGTTAATATATTTACATTTATATTAGTTCCATTTATATTTATAGCAACAATATTATTTATTAAAAATATAATAATTCATCCAAATATATTAATGTTATATTTATCAATTATGATGATTATTCCATTTGGTTATGGATTATTAATACCAATTTTTTTTAAAAGAATGTATTTCAAGCAAGCAATGTATTTTTATGTATCATATATCATATTTATTACTATTGGATTTTTTATTGTATTATTAACATATACATATTCATTATTTACAATGGACCAAATAAAATGGGGTAAAACTAGAAGTATTAAAAAGTATGAATCTATTGTTTAATAATTTATAAATAAAATATTATTATAATATTTTATTATAATATTTTATTTATATTATATATTATATGACTAATATAAATACATATCTAAGTTCAATATTTTATCTTGTTGTAAATGCATTTTTTTTATTTGTTATTCTTATTACCATATCATCATGGAGAAAAGATAAAGAAATGCATATTATATTTCTTGTAATTTTTAGTATAACTGGTTTAATTTTAACAATAATAAGTCAATTAGAAAAAAAAGAGTCTGGACTAGATGAAAAAGAATATAATGATTCTAAAATAATGTTTTATTCAATATTTACTATCAATACAATAGCATTTTTAATTTATATTATAACAACTAGTATAATTAAAACAAAATCAATTAAATTAGAAGGTGCACCTGGTGGAACTAATGTATAAAATGAATTATTAATAATATAAGATATATTATATAATGTGTTTTGATACTATAAATGTTAATGTTAATAATGATATAAGTAAAGGATGTTTAGGTGCAGCTAATATGTTATTTTTTTTATTTATTATGTATTATTTAATGAAGTCTAATTTTAATACAGAAGATGATAAAAATGATTATGCATCTATGGGAATAATAATTGGAATTATATTTTTATTATCAAGTGGACTTTGTTATGGTAGAAGTGTTGCACAGAAAAAAAAAGATGGTAATGACATTAATGAAAAAAGTCCATATGTATATTTATGTTATACATCATTTATAGCAAGTTTATATTTTATTATAATTATAATTGAAAATTTTTTATACCCTCTAATTGAATATTTTTTTGTAAAAAAATAAAATAATATATTGTATATTATATAATGATTATAAATGAATATATTAGTTCTAGTATATTTAGTGGTTTCAGTGTAGGTTTAATATTATATTTTTTATTTAATTTATTTTCATCCAGAGAATCAAAACAAACAGAATATAACCATAAAATATATATAATATTATTATTATTATTTTATATTGCAAGTTTAATTCTTTTAATATCTAGTCAAACAGAAAATAATGATGATTATATTAAAGATGAAAATAAACAAAATGAAAAATATAAAAAAGAAGAAATTGATATATTTAAAAAAATATATTATATTATATTTATTATAAATACAATTATATTAATTATTTATATTTTAGTTGGATTATATAAATATTATAAAACAAAATCTACAGTATCTTCAGTATCTACAGTATAAGTATCTATAAAATAATATATGTTATACTATATAATGACATTATCAATATATAGTATAGAAACTTTATTTATATTCGGAGGTAGTAATACATTAGTATTACTTATAATTCTTTATTTATTATATGGTGAATTAACTTCTTCTATAGGAATTTCTACTATTAAATTTGCATCTAAATTTGAAATTATATTTACTACTGGATTTTTATTAGGAAGTGCTTATTTATATAGTATAAGTAAAGAAGAAAGTGATAAAAATGATATAACTAAAGATGAAGCATCTAATGCAACTAATACATATTTTGGATTTATGCTTGCTAATTTATTTACTTATATTATTTATTTAATATTATTATTTTATTATATGTATGTAAGAATTATGTATAAATCAACATTTTGAACTATACATTACCTATATATAAATAATATATCTAAAATAAATTATATAATGGTTGATATTACATCAGATACAAGTATTAATACATTAAAGGCTTTTAGTATAATATTTATATTTTATTATTTTATTGCAATGTTTTTAAATAATAAATGGCATTCTATATGTTTAATGTTATGTTTTTTAATTCTAACAATTGTTAGTATAGCATTATATTATAAATCTTTAAAAATGAAAAATGAGGATGATAATGATATAAATAAAAAAACAGTTAATTCATATTTAACATTCTTAATAATAAATGCTGCATTTTTAGGAGCTAGTATTTTATTATATATAATGAAAGTAGTTTTATTAAATAAAAAGAAAACATCAGATAAGTCAAATTCTTATTACAAAGATATTATTATTACAGATGAAAATGGCAAAATAATTCATAAGGAAACATTTCGTGGAACAACAACGGAATATAATGAAAAAGTTAAAGAATTACTTGAATTCTATAATAAATCAACTAATGTATAAATAATATACTAACAGTTACATTATCAAATGAACCTTTTTGAATAGCATATTCAGCTAATTTTTTAGATATATTACCTATATAGTGTTTATCTAAAAGATAATTTACAAAATTTACAGCATCATCATTACTAACAACATCCCATAATCCATCACATGCAAATATTATATATTTGTCTTTTTTATTTAATCTATATCTAAATAATTCTGGATTATGAGTAACATAAGGTGTATTATCTAAATCACCTATAGCACGTGATAATGATAAATCACCTATTCTCCAATCAACACCATCAAATTTAATTTTACCTCCCATATTTTCAATTCTTTTTTTTTCAGGTAGATGATGAGGTTTATGGTCTTTTGATAATGGAACTGCTTTACCTAAATGATTACAAAGAACAGCACGAGAATCACCAACATTTGCTATCCATATATAATTAACATTCTTTTTATTTTTATACATAACACCACATAAAGCAGTTGATCCACATCTTTTAGATGCTGCAGGATGTTCTTCAATTAAACCTTCTTGAATTTTATTAAATAATTTACTAAAAAATCTAGATGTTATAGCTGATTTTTGATCATAAATATTAATATCTGTTTTCTTTAAAATATATTTTGGTAAATTATTTTTTAAATATTTTGATACTAATTTACCACCATGTCCATCAAATACACCTATAAAATTAATTTGATTTATTGTTTTATCTACATTATTTAAATTTATAATACCAACATGTTGGTCTTCATTAGAATCTCTTTTACCTTGTAAACTAAATGATTGTATCATATTAAGTTTAATTATACTATTTTATAAAATAAATTATTAATAAATTAAAACCTATATTTTATTATATGTCTGAAATTACTAGTTCTACAACTACTGCTGGACCGACTAAATCAATTGAAGAAATATTAAAAGAAATTAAACAATATGAAACAGAAGTCAAATATACTGAAGATTATATAGAAGAAGCATATAATGATGCAAAAAAGAATATACCCCTATTAGAAAAATTAAATATAGTAGGTATATGTATCTTTGGATGGATTTTAATAATAATATTAATATTAATAACAATGGAAAAGTATAATTATACTTTAAGTAAATCAACAACACTTTTAATATTATTTTTATTTAATATACACTTTTTATTTAGTATGTCAATAGGTTTAACGATTCTTTATAAATATTATGCTCCTTTGAATGGAAAATTAAATGTTCCATATCAAGATAAATATGATTTAGTCCATTTTAAACGTAAGTATCTTATTCAAAATATACATCAATTATATAAACAAATTAATAAAACTGATGTATCTGAAATAGTTTCAGATAATCATATAAAAGAATTTGAAAAAAAATATAATACGGTTGATACTAAAATTATACCAGATGAATTTATAAGAATTGCAAAAGTTAATACATACTTTTGTTTATCAACTATAGTATTTTTAATTATTTTAGATATATATTTTATTGTATATAATTCTAAAAAAAAAACTGAAAAATATCCTAATGGATATGATAGGGAACGTGCATTTTTTCTAGAAGCACAAGCACGCAATAATAATGAATATTTAGATATATCTCCTGCTGATAATAATAATAATAATAATAATAAATAATAAAAATATACATTATAATAATATGAATAATAAAAGATTATTACCATTTAGTATAAGTGTGTTTATATCAGTTATTAATGGAATATTATTATTTACAAATTATCTTTTAGGATTACATTTAGTCTCAACATTAGTAGATAATACATTAGATATTAATATATATAAAAAATTATATTATAAAATATATATTATTATTAGTGTATTAATTGGAATATTTATAATATTATCAATGGCTGCTTTTCTTATAATTAATAAAAACACTAATCCATCAGATGAATTAAAACAAGAAAAATATTTATATGAAGGATTTATGATAACAAATATTGTAATATTTAATTTATCATTTATTATTGTTGCATTTATTTCTTTGAATATTAATTTTACAAATAAAAAATAAATATTATTATAATAAATGATTTTATCAAATCATACAAAACCATATTTTTTAAATCGTTCTATAAATCATGATTATTATTTTGGTAAAAAAAACACCAGAGCTATGATTGTTCCTCATGCTGGTAGTGAATTTATTAATCAATTATTAACATATTCATTTAATAATATTACAAAATATAGTAAAATTTTATTATTAACTACTAATCATATTGATTCAAATAATTATTCACATAGCTCAAATAGTATTCCTAATACAATAGTTAATGATGAACATTTTAATAATGAACATTCATATTTATCAATATTACCATATATTGAAAAATTTAATTATATAATTATATCAATTGGTTCTTATAATGAAGAATTATTACATATTTTATTAAAATTAATAGATGAAACTACTTTAATTATTGGAAATACTGATTTATTACATTGTGGACCTAATTATAATAATAAATGTCCAGATGATATTAATTATTATAATATGAATATAATAAATGATTTAATTAATTATAAATCTCATAAAGATATTTGTGGATATAATTGTATTTTATTATTTAATAAAATAATCCAAAATCTTGGATTAAAATATTCAGAATATTTATATAGTAATAGTAATCTTATTACAAATTCTCCAAATTCAGTTGGATATGCTGCAATTTTATTTAATCTAGATGGTATTCCAGATATTGAAAATAATTCATTATTACAAAAAATACCAACATTATATTTACAATCTAAATTAAAATTAAATTTTCGATTATATTTGAGAGATATAGTTGGTATATTTGTCACTATTGAAAAGAATCATAAATTGAGAGGATGTGTTGGATTATTTGAATTATATATAGATATAATTAATTCAATTACTAAAAGCACCAAATTATCAGCTTTTAATGATAGTAGATTTTCACCAATAGATTTAAAAACAGAATTAAGAGATTTAACATTTAAAATAAATTATTTGAAGAAACCTTTTATTGTAGATAAATCTAATATATTTAATACATTTATAGTTGGATTACATGGTATTACTATTCATTTTACTGATAATACATCTGCAACATATTTAGCTAGTGTGATGGTCGATTATTTTAATATGAAAAATAAAGATGATTTTCAAAGAGATTTTGATAAATTAGTTTCTAGTTTAAAAGATAAAGCTGGTTCTAATGGTGATATAAAATATATAGAATTATATGAATGTAGAGAATATCAATAAATATTATTTTCTATTTATTATTATATGTCAGAAACAACCTCATCAATATCGTCATATAAATTTACAGATGAAGATATAAATATGTTTAATAGTATAAAAAATCCAACTAATAAATTATATACAAAATTAAGTTATGGTGGAATTGGAGGAATATTCTTATATGTAGGTATATTATTAATATGGTCATTAATATGGTTGTTAATTGCATTATTTACATCACATAATGATATATTAGATAAAATTGATACTTTACCATATAAAATATTAGTAAATAAAATATATATACCTATACAAATTATATTATTTATTTATGCATTTATTATTGGTGGAATTACTTTTTCAGATTCATCAATGTCAACATATGATAAAAAATTATTAGAATTATATAAAATAATTACTGTTGGAACAGATATAAGTTATGAAAATATTAGAGCAAATAAATTAAAAGAAAACTTAGAAAAGAAAATTGCTAAGCCAGAATCTGGTTTAGATGAAGATACCAAATCTAATATAGAAGCAAATAATTATTTTGATATTTTTAAAGACTATTTTAATAAGGATGATTTAGATGTATTAAAATCTAATTATAAATTAGGATTAGTAAATATAATATTAGGGGTTCTATTACTAATAATATTTATTATTATTTGTTTTAAATTAGATAAAAAATACAATCCCAATCCCAATAAATGATTAAGTATTGATATTATTTTTAAAGTTAAAAAAATATATTTTTAACTTTAAAAAATTAATCTTCGATTAAGTACCCCATGTGGGGCTCGAACCCACAACCTCTCGCTTAGAAGGCGAGTGCGCTATCCAATTGCGCCAATAGGGCATATTGCTTAAGCAACAAGTACTCCGCCCGGGTATCGATCCCGGTCCCCTAGCTTGGAAGGCTAGTATGCAACCTTTAACACTTACGGAGCAGTTTTCCTTATATTAAAAATAATATTATTTTTAATTTGGAACATCATTGTGTGTTTTTTTAATCATTTTGTAATGGGAGAACGATAGGAACCCTGAATAGCAATTATTATTGCCATAATACCTCATGTGGGGATCGAACCCACGACTTCTGCGTTATAAGCACAGCACTCTAACCAACTGAGTTAATGAGGCACGATGTTCTATATAATAAATTATTTTAGAACATTACTAATTAGGAAATTCTCTCATATTGAAATTAATCAATTAGGAGACGTATAATTTTATACCAGATGCAGGGTTCGAACCTACGCGGGCTTGCGCCCAGTGGGACTTAAATCCACCGCCTTAACCGCTCGGCCAATCTGGCAAGTTTCAAATAACTTTTTCCTCTTTATTATACTATATAAATAAATCTTTAAATAAAAATATTAACAGTTATCTATTTTCTTTAAATTAATTATTTTTTTAATTTTATTAAATATTTATTTGGAATACCTTTAGTTAAATATTTATTAGATTCTATAATTTTCTTCCAATTTTTAATAGTTAATAATGGTTCATAAATTATACCATTATTTATTATTAAATTATTTTTTTCAAGTATTTCTAATTCTTTATCTGTAAAAACATCATTATATTTTTTCTTAGATTTTTTATCAAATAATATTTCAATAAATTTATCAGTAAAATCAATCATTTTATTTTCACAACAATTATCACAATAATTACACCAAAAAAATTTAGGAACTTGTCCAAAATATTCTAAGATAAATCTACGTCTACAACCTGGAAAATAAAAATAATTAGCAATTTTATTTAAACCTCTTACTTTACTATCAATAATATCTTTATTTAATCCACTTTTTTTAGCAATACTAGTACTAATTGCTACATTTCTATATTGGAAAAATAATACAGACTCTGCTGCGTCATTATCACGACCCGCACGACCAATCATTTGATAATATTCTTCAATACTATTTGGTGAACCAAATATAATTACACATCTAACTATTTGATCTATTCCCATACCAAATGCAACTGTACTAACTATTATATTTATATTGGATGAATTAAATTTTGTTTGAATTTTATTTCTCATTCCTTTACTCATCCCTGCATGATAATAACTAGATATTGTTCCATATTTTTTATTAATTTCTTTTGATAGTTCAGATGTTTGTTCTCTGGTATTAGTATAAATAATAATTTTATGACCCTCATATTTTTCAATCCATGGTTCAATATTATTTAATAATATATCTTTTACTCCTATGCATTTAAGATAAATATTAGGTCTATCAAAATTAGCAACAGTGATTTTTGGATTATTCATATTAAGATTATTTATTATATCTTCAACTACCTGCATTGTAGCTGTAGCTGTAACTGCCATAATTGGAATATTTGGAAAATGTTTTCTGAATCTATTAATTTTTAAATAATCATCACGAAAATCATGCCCCCATACACTTATACAATGACTTTCATCAATTGCTAAATATCCTAATTTATTATTTTCTGCTAAATTATTTGCTAATTCTAAACCATCTCCATGTATTAAATATTCTGGACTCATATATACAATTTTAATATGTCCATCTATTATATTAAAAATTTCTCTATCTTTATTAGGATTATTTCCATGTAAACAAGCTACTGGAATTTCCATACTAACTAATTTTTCTTTTTGGTCTTCCATTAAACTAATTAAAGGTGAAATAATAAATATCACATTATTAGTTATTAATGGTGGTAATAAATAACATAATGATTTACCATAACCTGTTGGTAATAATCCTACTACATCATCACCATTTAAATAATTCATTATAATCTCATTTTGTTTTTCTTTCAAATTATCAATTTTCCAATATTTATTTAATAATTCTTTTATTTTTTCATTATAATTCATTTAATATCAATAATTATATTAAATAATATATTATAAATCAATTTTTATTCGCGAGTTATAATTTACAAAGTAAATTATAACTTATACGAATAGCCTTTGATAAGCGTTAACGCATATCTAAACTAAATCTAATCTTTGATTAGATTTAGTTTAGGACTTTCAATGAAATCAATTTTTATTTATGAGTTATAATTTACAAAGTAAATTATAACTTACATAAATAACTTTTGATTAAGTATTTAGAATTTATTTTATAAATTCTAAAGCTTAATCAATTTTTATTAAACTTAATTAGTTCATTTGTTTTTTTATTAAATAAACCAATTATTGGTATTAAACCAATTATTATTAATAATAATCTATGAGCCATTTCAAAATCTTGTATATGTATATTATCTTTTTTCTTTACAATTATAGTAATTATATTTATTGGAATATGATATAAAGCTAAATATATTGAATAAGCTATTATATTATATGGTTCAACTATAATTATATATAAATAAAACAAAATAACACCTATAAAAAAAAATTTCTCAATATTTAGAATATTATATATACCACACATATTATATTATAATATAATTTTTTTATATATTATAATATTTATTTTAAAATAATTTGGTTTAATTATCTTCACCACCAGAAGCATCTGATTCAGATGAAACACTTGAAAGACTATCTATATCAGTATCATCTGATGATGTTTCTTGAATAGTTGGATTATCATTCTCAATTTCTTTAGTTGCTACCTTTTGTTTAGGTGTTCCTTTTGAAGGAGCAGTAATCTTACCTTTTACAACTGGTTTAGTTTCTTCTTTCTGAGAAGCTTTTTTAGTAACCTTCGAAACAGGTTTTTCAATTTCTGGTTTCTCAACTGGTTTCTCAACTGGTTTCTTCTTAGTTAATTTAGGTTTTTCGACTGGTTCTTCATTATCAGAACTAATAGCCGGCTTTTCTACCTTCTTTTTAGGCTTAACTACTGGTTTTTCATCTACATTATTTTCAGTTGTATCAACTTTCTTTTTAATAGGCTTAACTGGAGGTGTTTCATCACCTTCAATTACAACTGTATTAGTAGTAGGAGATTTATTCATTAGTTCCCATAATTTACTAACTAATTCATCATTGATTTTTTCAAGACCAGCTAGTTTTTCACGGATAATAATAATTTCTTTAGCATTATCAGCCCATTCTTTCTGAATAGTTTGAATATCAGGAGATTTAGACATATCATCAACAGCTTGCTTTTTTACTTGTTTAGGAGGCATTAATATATGAAAATATTATGTCAATAAGTATTTAAATCAATTTTTTTTTATGAATCTCTCATAACATATTTTATATAAAAAATAATGAGTATATTTTTATAATAAAATCTGGATATATTCCATTAGGTAATATTTTATGATTTTCAATTAGAACAGATTTATCACCTATATTTATTGAAGTTCCATTATGATAATATTTATATTCTTCATTTATTTCACCATTTAATCTTTTGGCAACATATACACCTTGTTGATATGCATTTTGAGCTGTTTTTATATAATTATTATAATTACAATCTCCTCCAATATAAATATTTTCATTAATTTGTAAAAAATTATTAGGTTTATAATTATTAGTTAATTTATTAGGACTTGTACCCCCACATATTATTAATTTATTTGGATAACTATTATTATATTTAGTTTCAAACATTAACTTAATATTTTTAGTTTCTAATATTTTCAATAAATTTTCTTTATTTTTAAATATAATATCTTTTGATAATAAATCAAATAAATATATATTTTTATTTTTAGATAATATACAACTTAATTCTATTCCACTGGGACCCATGCCAATAATACTAATATTATTAATATTATTATTTATTAAAAAGTTTAATTCATTTTTCCAATCATATAATGATTTATTTGCACCTAAACCTATTACTAAATAATTATAATTATAATATTCATTATTTATTTTAACTCTATTTGGTATACTTATATCTAAATTATTAATATTAGTTTTAATTCTAATATCAGCTGGTTTTGTAAAAAAATCTCTGAAATGTAATCCTTTAATAAAATATTTATTACGTTGTAAATTATACATTATATCTTGCGGATTAATAAATTCATCTCTATAAATTTGAACTATATTAAATTGATTATTATTTATATAACGCATAAAACCTCTTGCAAAAAATCCATCACCTAATAAAACAACTGTTTGTTTTTTTATTCCAAAAATATTATTAATATCATTGTTTGTTGAATAAAAAAATTTATCAAGAAGATAATTTATCATTATTATATTTAATAATAAAATTATAAGTCGATTTATTATCATTAAAATGAATATAAAAATAATGTCCAAATCTTTCTAAGTTAATTAAATTACTTTCTTCAAAAATAATAATAAAGTCTTTAATACGAATCATATTTATTCCATTATAATAATAAGATTCATCAAATATTAATAAAATAGATTTATTATTAATATTATTAATATTAATATCAAAATAATTATTATTAGTATTAGTTATATCATTTATATCATATTTCATCTCATATGAAATATTTAAATTATTATTAGTTAATTTAATTTTTTTATATAAATGTTCATTCATATAATTAGTATAAAAATCATCATATAAAAACATTACATCTTCAATTATATCATTTTCATCTAATGATAAATTATAATTATCATTATTATTAATAATAATATTAACACTATTATATTGACTAGTTAAAATTAATTTATTATTATTAATAAATGTACTAAAATATATATTAGAAAATTCATATGCAAATACAGTTGATAAAAATATTAATAAAATATGTTGTGTCATTATAAATTATAATTATATTAATAAAATAAGATTTAATCAATTTTTATAAATTCTAAAGCTTAATCAATTTTTCTCATAAATATATTCAAAGAACCAACTATTATTATACATATATATCTAAAAAATCATTAAAATTGACTGAATTATATGAGATCTTATAATTTTCATAAATTATATTCCATAAATGTTCAGGAATTGATTCATTTTCAGTCTTATATTTAATAAATTTAATATCTGTTTCAAATTTAATAACATTGTTAATAAACATATGATAACAACTAAAATTAATATTATGAATATGACAATTATTTACAGTGACTAAATTTCTCAAATTATAAAAATTATTATAATTCATATATTGAGGTTCAAATGGATTCAGCGAGGGTTCAAGAATATCATCTATATTATAGCTTTCTAATACTAAGTAATTATTATCACTATATTTTTTATCAAAAATCACATTATTATTTTCAATTAAATAATTATAATTATTATATAATTCTTCAAGTGATAAAGTATTCAATCGAGTTGTCCATTTACGTGTATTAATATTATATGAAATAACAGAAGTTCCACATTTATCCCATTTATTATCATCATAACATGTGGTAAATATAACTTCATTTAAATCTATATTAAAATTAACACTAAAAGATGGAATTACGCCTAATTTATATAAATTTATCATATATTTATATAAATTATAGATAGTAATAGGTTGAGTATTCATATAATGCTTATTAGAAGACATACTATTAATATTACTATTAATAGATAAACATTATTTCAATTTTTCTAATATCTTAGACTAAGTCTAAGATATTAGAAAGTTAATCCGTTGTATTGAGAAAATTTATAAATTTTCTCAATCCACGAATCAATTTTTATTTGTGAGTTATAATTTACTTAATCAATTTTTCCCATAAATATATTGAAAGCTAGCTTTCAATATATTTATTAGAAAGTTAATCCGTTGTATTGATAAAATTTATAAATTTTTATTATTATCTATCATATTCTTTAATTGTAAATATTTAGCTTTATATTTAAGATATTTTTTATAAGAAACATCTGTTTTATATGATTCTAATACATTACCTGTAGGTTCTGTTGGATTTGTTCCATCCTTGCTAGCACCTTCTTCATTTCTAATCATATTTAAATAAGATTGAAATCCATTTAAAAAATGATAAAATGCATTTATAAGAGGTAATTCATGTTCTCTTCTAGCTTGTATTTTATTATATGCATCCATTATTTCTTTTGCAATTTTAGTTGCAATTGCATAAATATCACTACCCTCATCATTATATATTTCAATATTATTATCATTATTTAAAATAAATCTTAATTTTATATTAACTTGTTTAGTACCTATTTTAAATTTTATATGACATTGATCTTCATTTAATGGAATAGTAGCTCCATGTAAAGATATATGTAAATTTTCTACAGCTGTTACACTCTCTAAATTTGTTGATAAAACTAATGGTGATTGTGCTGGTACTGGTGCTGGTTTAATTGGACCTAATAATATTAATGAATTAGACCTTAAAGATGGATTTTTAGGAGTTAAATCAACTATTCTACATGAAAAGTATAATCCACCTAATTTATTAGAAGTTGTAGTTAATTGAGCACCTGCTTTTTCTATAGCAACAGCAGCACCTTCAGAAACATTTGCTCCCATTCTAGATGCTAATGAAGGAGATACACGTCCTTGAAGTCCTTGAACATGTTGTACTGCTGATAAAGCACTTAATGCTTCCTGTGATTCAACATTAGATGGATCAAATGTTATATTATCAATAACCACACCATATTTACCTAAAGGATAACTACTTCTACTAGATGATGAAATATCAATAGAATTATTAAAATGAACTCTTAATTCATTAGATTCTTGATGATTTGTAGAACTCTTAGCATTTCCAATACGTTCTAATCTTCTACGTACATACAAGCCATCTAATAATGCCCATATATTAATATGAGGTTGTTGTTCTATTCTTTTAGACGGTGGTTCATTCTCATTAGCAGGTGTTTTTACTGATGCTGGTGATGTTGATGGTGCTGCTGGTGCTGCTGATGATGCTGATGATGCTGCTGGTGCTGCTGCTGGTCCTAATCTTGCTGCTAATGATGCTGATAATTGTCCTGGTGCTGCTGCTGGTGCTGCTGGTGCTGCTGGTGCTGCTGGTGCTGCTGGTGCTGCTGGTGCTGCTAGTGCTGCTAGTGCTGCTTCTGGTACTACTGGTCCTAATCTTGATGCTACTGATGCTTTTGCTGCTGGTACTACTGGTCCTAATCTTGATGCGACTGATGGTCCTGTTGTTGGTCCTAATCTTGCTGCTAATGGTAATCGTCCTGATGCCGCTGGTGCAGCTGGTGCCGCTGGTGCTACTGATGCTCTTGCAGCTGGTCTTAATATTGGTGGTGTTACTGGTCCTGATGGTTTATTTTCATTAGACATATAATATACTTTATAATAAAAAATATTTTTATTATAAATTAATCTTTGTCATATTTATTAAATTGTTTATTTCTTTTAAATAAAATATATATAATTAATAATAATAATATAAATAATACAGAATAATACCATATTTCATCTGTATTATTAGTTTTTTTATTAACAGGTGGTTCTAATATAATTGCAGCTGGATTCATTGTAGCAGGATTAAAGTCCGTCATTAAATTAACATATATATTTATTATTATATTTATTTATACAAATATTATAAAATGTACATGGTATAAGTAATAATAAAAATGGTGTTTTAATAGGACAACATATAATTGTACAACATTCACTTTCTTGACCTATATTATTATTTGTATTAAAATATTCAAACCATTCATTCATATTTAATGGACATGTATGTTTATGTTCTGTCATTAATATTAATATTAATATTAATATTTCTTTATAAACATGTATTATAAATCTTTTTAATTTCATCAGTATATTGTGTCATTAAATCAATAGATAATGGTTGTTCAATACATTTAACTGAATAAATTAATGGTTTATTTTTTTCAACAATATTAATTGAATAATTTAAATAATCATTTTTATATTCATTTGAATTATTTTTAATAGTTATTCTTTCATGAATATCATATTGATTTTTATTAATAATTGATGTAATATGAGTATAAAAAATAGTTGTTTTATTTAATTCAGATATAGTATAATTATATGATGATTTACTATTAAGTCTAAATGTATTATTTTTTAAAATAATATTTTTATTACATACTACACCGAATTCATTATGATATGTTTGAATATATGGTACTATTAATGAAATAAAACTATGTTTAGGCAGATAGCGTAGATTAATTAAACTCATTACAATTAATATTAATAATTTTTTAAATAAATATATTATTAATGAACACAAATTTAGTCAAAGTTAGAAGTGAATTTATAGATTTATTAGGTTATCTAGAAAAAATTAATATAGATTATGTAGATATAAATTCATTTGTTGGATTTATTTATATGGATCCTAAAAATGAATATAAATATAAAATATCTATTGTTGAAAATAATGCTGAAACTTATTCATTTAAATATTTAGAAGAACAAATACCAAATGCTATTTTTTTCCCAAATGTATTATATGATTTTGATATTGATTTAGTAAATAAAACATTCAAAAAATTAGATGAATATAAAATAATTGATCATTTAATACTAGATATAGATATAGATATTAAACAAAAGAATAAAAGTTTTATTAGAAAATTATTTGGATGTTAATTATCAAATTCAATTTCTAAAATAGTATTATTAATTAAAACATATAATTCATTATCAGTATTATATAATTTTGCTACTCCATTATCATATATATCATTATTAATTAAAATAGTATTATAATTATTATAATTAGTATAAGATGATACTAAAAATGATTCTCCATCGTATGTTTTAATTAAAAATGATATATTAGATGTTAATTTTTCATTTACCCGATAGAAATAATAACCTTTAATAAAATGAGCATATTTTTTCTCAAGATTAATATTATATATATCATTAGTAATATTTATATAGTCATGAATTAAGTTTGGTATACAGATAAAATACATATAATTATAATATATATTATTAATAATATTTTAAATAATCAATTTTTCTTTATGGGATATATTTTTCATATGAAAAATATATCCTATCATGAAGAACCTTTGATTGGCGTGGACGTCAATTATAAAAATAATTCTATTAGAATTATTTTTATAGACGTCCCACGATAATCAATTTTTCTAATAATGAAGATTAATCTTCATTATTAGAAAGTTAATTAAAACCATTGGTTCTGAGTCAGAACCAAATCAATTTTTCTTTATGGGATATGAAGAACCTTTAAATTAGGCTATTCAATATATATTTAATACTCTAGCTGATGGATCTATAAATTGATTATCTTGATTAATCCATTTAGGTTGCCAATAATGAGGTAATATTGATACACGATTTATTCCAAAATATTCTATAAATTTATATAAATAATATTGAGCTTCTTTTGTTGGTGGAACAAATATTCCCGATGGTATTTCATAATTATTTGTTTCGAATTTTTTATTAATATATTCTTGAATCATTTGAAACCAGGAACGTTCTTTGCTACTTACTCCATCTGAAAATGCTTCTTTTTTACGAAATAATACTTCATTTGGTAAAATATTATTTAAAAAACAAGTATTATCAAATGCTTTTCTAAATAAATATTTTTCAATTCTATCTTTTGTAGGCATTCTTAATATAGGATCTATACTCCAATAACAATTTATAAATTCAGGATCAAGTAATGGAATACGAGCTTCTAATCCCCATCTTGATACACATCTATCAGCTCGACGACCATCATACATATGAATATTTTTAACATATTCCTTTGATGCTTTATCTAATTCTTTTTCATTTGGTGCATAATAGTTAAAAAGATAAGATGAACATACTTCATCTGGACCTTCTCCTACCAAAACAACTTTACAATCAGTATGAGTGCTAATATATTTTGAAACTAAATATTGACCAACTGAAGCTCTAATAGTTGTAATATCCCATGTTTCTGTAGTTCTAATTACATCATCTATTGCTGCTAAACCTTCTTCTTCTGTAAAATAAACTTCTGTATGATTACTACCAATATGTTCAGCAACTTTTTTAGCATAAATCATATCAGTGCTTCCTTTAATACCACAGCAGAAAGTTCTAATAATATTTGTTTCACCTAATATTTTAGAACTAATTGCAGCAACTAAACTACTATCAACACCACCTGATAATAAAAATGCTATAGGACGATCTGCATGTAATCTTCTTTTAATACTATTAATAACAGCATGTCTAATTTTTGGTAATATTATATCTATATCATTTTCATATATTTTATTATTATTAGTTCTACTTTTATAAAAACTTATATTATTATAATTACTAACAATATTATTATATAAATCATTTTTCATATCAAATTTATATTCATTATAATAAGATAAAGTCTTTTCAACCATTATAATAGTTCCTGGTTCAAATTCACTAACTTTACCATTAAATGAATTCATTCCTTTTATTTCTGAACTAAACATATCAATATTATTATTAATACCATCCTGATTTTCTACTCTATAAAGTGGTCTAATACCAATCATATCACGACCAGCATAATATTTAGTTAATTGTTTCATATTATCAAATTCGAACATAACAAATGCATATTCTCCCTTAACTTCATTTTTAATCATATTATACCATACATCATAATCAGGATTACCCTGATTATCTTTTGCTAATAAATATAATTTAGGAATAACCATACAATCACTTGTATTAATATTAAGATTATATTTCTTATCTAATTGCTGAAAATTATAAATCTCACCATTACAAATAAAAACAATAGTTCTATCTATATCATTAAAAATATATGGTTGATTACTTTTAAAACTTGTATCCATTATTGCTAAACGATGAAATCCTACATAAACTTGATTAAAGGTTTCAAAATGAGAGTTATCTGGTCCACGATTTTTAAGTTGCCAAAAATCTGATAAATATTTAGATATATCAACACCTTGCGTATTAATATTAGATTTTTCAATTAAAGCCCATATACCACACATAATTATATTATTATTAATATAATTATATTGTTAAATCATTTTATTTATTATAAAAAGTTGCATCAGATTTTTTTAATTATATATATTATTTAGGTGCTACGGGTGCGGCGGATGCGGGTGCTGCGGGTGCTGCGGGTGCTGCGGGTGATGCGGGTGTTTCTGGTAATTCATCTCCTTCTTCTATATAATCTAAATCATCATTATTACTAAAAAATCTACGATAAATATAATAACAAATTACTATAAATAAAATAAATAATAGAAAATAAATAATATATCTTTGTATTTTATTTGTTGTGGTTGTATTATTAGAAGCAGTTGATGCTTCTGTTGTTGCTTGTGGTATTATCATCTTATCATTAACTACAATTGTATATTTATTTTCATCTGGATTAGTAAAACCAATTGCATTTGTATAATGAATAATTGTTATTTTATTTAAATAATTACCATTCTCTGATTGAGAATTAAATGAACTAGCTGTAAAAACAGGTGCATTACCATTAAATGTAACCATCCTTAATAGTTGTGTATTAAATGCATTATTTTCAATACTTCTAACAGATGCTGGTATAATTGGTGCATTTATATTTGTATTTAAAAATGCATCAAATTTAATTGTTTCTAATTTACTATCAGTATAAAAAGATAAATATTTTAAATTAGTACATCCTGCAAATGCACCTTCCTCAATTGATTTAATATCATTATGAATAACAATTCTATCTATTACTGTATTATTTTGGAATGCACCTGGACCTATTTTTGTAACAATTTTACCACCTAATATATAAGGAATATTAAAAGATGCAATTGGAAATGAAGTATTTATATCTATTTGTGGAATAACTGTGCCTAAAAATTTAGTTAATGTTACTGTATTATCTTGATTTAATATCCATTGATAATCATTTTCATTTATTTCAATTATATCAGTTGGTTTCAATGATGTTGTTGTTGTCATATATATAATATTAGGTTTTTTTTTATTATAAAATGATATAAAAATATAATATTTTTATATCATAATGTCATTAAACCAGAAACTAAATGAATTTCGTTTTAATCTTGAAACACTAGATTTATTAAATAATATGGGTAAATCTACCCAACTTTTATCTGAATTAGGTTTTAATTCAGAATTACTTGTATTTATGCAGAATAATCGTAATCTTCTTAATAGTGTTCTCTTACGTCTTCAGCTTTATAGTGAACAAAATATGTCTGAACTAAAAGTTCGTAGTGGTTTATCAATGTTAAATAATCAATCTGTTAATTCATTATTAGATTATCTTTATAAATCATCAAGTGAAGAAACTCAGGCTAAACCTAAAACATCTTCAAAGCCATCATCTCCAAAACCAAATCCTGAGCCAGAAGTTGAGGAAGAAGTTTTCACCACTGAAGAAAATCAAGAAGAAAATGCTGAAGAGGAAGAAGAGGTTAATCATTTTGACAAATTCTTTTCAGAATGTGTTAAAGTATCAGAAGATGCTACAAATGTTGTTAAGATGAGTGCAATGTATGATGCTTTTAATAAATGGTGGTCTAATACATATGAGGATGAAGTTCCATCAAAAGATGAATTAAAAGAATACCTTTCAAGCAAACTTAATCGCCAAATTAAATCAACCGTATCAAATGTTAGTTTAATCTAAATATATTATAATAATACTTTGTATATTTGGATTTTATTATTAAATTAATTAAAAAAATATTTTTAATTAATTTAATGTCGGATATATTATCTCTAAAATGTCCAAAATGTTCATCTTCAGAAACCAATTATTTATATTGTAAAGAATGTTCAACGTATTATTGTATAGTATGTTGTTGTGAATATTATCAAGATAAAGAAACAGGTAAAAATGTTTCCTCTCATAATCCTCATTGTAATAATAATGATTTATCATCAGTAGATTTAAGTGATTATGAAGATTAATTATAATTATAATTATTAATTCTAATTATTATTATTATTTTCTAATTAAAATTATAATTATGACTAGAAAAAATAATTATAATTTTAATGCTTTAGATAGTTTAACTTTATCAGGTTATAATATTGTTTTAGCATTTTATTTAGATTATGATAAAATTATTAGTATGTTAAGACTATATGTTAATATTCCAGAATATATTGTATCAATGTATAAAGGTTCAAAAGGACAAATTAATTATTTTAATATTAATGATATTACATATATATTAGTTAAAACAATAAAAGATGATAATTTAGATATATTAGGAATGATTGGAAAAAATATAATTAATGATAGAACTAATCAATCAGTATTAGTAATAATTGATCCAAGTGTATCTACTATACATACATCATTATATATTAAAAATATATTACAAGGATTATATAGTTTTGATGAATTAAAAAGTGTAGAACCAATTAATATTAAAATGGATTTTTATATAAGCTATATGACTCCTAAAGAAGTACAAATAATGATTGAGGAAAATAAAATAATGTATGAAATAAGAGATTTAGTTAATTCGCCAGTTAATAAATTAAATAGTAGAGATTATGAATCTTATATAAGACAACATTTAGGTTCAAATATTAAAATGGACGTATTAAATAAAAAAGAGTTAGAAGAACAAAAATTAGGTTTAATATTAGCAGTAAATAAAGGTAGTAAAGAAGAACCAAAAGTAATTATATTAGATTATGCACCAGAAAATGCAATTAATAATGAAAATCCAATTTGTTTAGTTGGAAAAGGTGTTATGTTTGATACAGGTGGTTTAGATTTAAAACCAGGTCCAATGGGTGAAATGAAAACTGATATGGTTGGTTCAGCTATAGTTTATGGTGTATTAAAATCATTAGCTTTAAAAAAATGTGATAAAAGAGTTGTTGGTTTATTATTAGTTGTTCAAAATGATATTGGTTCAAGTGCAACTCACCCTGGAGATGTAATAACATCTTATTCAGGTAAAACGGTTGAAATAACAGATACTGATGCAGAGGGTAGATTAATATTAGCAGATGGAATCGCTTATTGTAAAAATTATAATCCAACATTTATAATAGATATAGGCTCTTTAACTGGTCAAATATGTCATATTTTTGATAATTTAGCAACAGGATTTATGACTAATCATAAAAAAATAAAAGAAACTTTTGAAAAAAATAGTCAAACTGAAAGAGAATATGTTTGGGAACTACCATTATGGCCTGAATTTATTAAAAAAACTAAATCAAATATTGCTGATTATTCTAATTATAGTTATTCAAAAGCTGATTCTATTATGTGTGGAACATTTTTACATGAATTTTTATATAATCCAACCATACCATGGCTTCATTTAGATATAGGCGGTGTATCATATAACGAAGAAGCCACTTGTTCTAGAAATTCTGGTGCAACAGGTGCAATGTTTAATACATTATCTAATTTTTTAATGGATATTCAAATTAAAGATATTTATTTAGAACTATTTGGAAAATTATCTACATTTAGTGCCTAAATGATAATTTTTAATTAATAATTTTATTTTAAATTATTAATTAAATAATTGATTTTTAAATCATTAAATATACATCATTAAATTTGATGTATTATCATTTTTTTTATTTGAACTAGATTTAAATATATCAATACTCTTTTGAAAATCATCTCGTGATAATTTTTTATGCAATCCATCAAGCGTTAAAGATGTTTTCATACTTCTAACACAATAATTTTCTTTTGCTAATTGAAATATTTTTCTCATATCACCACCAAAATATTTAAATTTATCAATATTATCTTTAATATCTTTTTCATTAATTGCATTATCTTCTAATACCCATCCTTCCTGAGTAATAAAACTTTTTAATATTTCAAATAATTCTTTTTCATTATATCCATTAATTTCTAATTTAACAGTAAAACGTCTTTCTAATCCTTTATTATAAGCTAGAAAACTGTCTTCTATATCTTCTTTATATCCACCTACAATTAATAACCATGGTCTATCAGTTCTTGACATATTAAGATTAATTGTATCAATACATTCTTTAGCAAATGAATCACGCCCTTCTTTATTTCCTAAACTATATACTTCATCAATAAATAAAACACCACCTAAAGCAGAATCAATTACTTTTTGTGTTTTATCAGCAGTTTGACCTAAATATTTAGCAACTAAATCAGAACGTGTTGCTGTAATAAATGTATCATTTTCTAAAAATCCTAATTTTAAATATATATTACCCATAATTTTAGCAATAGTTGTTTTACCAACACCTGGGGGACCCATAATCATTATATGATTCATCTCATTAAAAATAACATTTTGTGTATTATCACTTTGTTTATTTATATCATGAAGAAAATAACATATTGAACGAAATATTTTATCTTTAACATTATCCATACCAATAATTATATTTAATTCTTGTAAAGAAGGAATAATATTATATAATTTTCTAAATTTATCATTTGACATAAAATCAAATTTTTTAGGATGCTTTTTTAAATTAATTATATCATTAATATTATTTAAATTACTAAATATTTCTGTTGCCATTATATTAACTTCATCTGGTGTTGATTTTTTATATTTTTTAATTTTTTTAAATTCTTGTGCTAATGCATCTAATTCATTTATTTTTCTTTTTTTAGTAGGAGGATTTAATTCAGATTTTAATTTTTCATTTTTAAGTTTTAAGGAAAAAATTACACTTTGATTATTATCTAATTCTCTTCTTAATTCATGATTTTCATTTTTAAGTTTGATAATTTCTTTATCACAAAAATTATTATAAATTACATAATTCCACATATTATTTAATCTATTATTAGTTGTGTCCATAAATTTTCTCCATTCAATATTAATATCTATTTCATCAATAATATTCAATTCATCATTATTATCCATTAAATATTAAATCTTTATTTATTTAAATAATTAAATATGTATATAATTAATGACGAAACATAATTTAAGCATTATTCAATATAATAAGAATGCCTTTATGGATTATATTAAAAATAAAGATATGGAACAATTAATTGATAATATTAATACTATTAATATTAATGATGATGATTGTATGTTATGTAAAAAATTAAAACAAAAATTAGGTAAAAATAATAGATTTGCAAAAACTTTAAAATGTGTTAAAAATTAAAATTATATTAATATAATGGATGTTGATACAATTATTATTAGAAAGAATGAAATCCTTGCTGAAATTAATATTCATCAAAAAAAGTTATTATTATTAGAAACTGAATTATTATCAATTGAAAAAATGATGGCTAATTTTAGTGAAATGAATATAGCTGATTCATTATCATTAAGTGACCAACAGAAATCAATTGTTGAATCAAATGATAAGAATATTTTAGTAGTTGCATGTCCTGGTTCAGGTAAAACTCATACATTAATTTCACGTTATGTTTATTTAGTTACTAAAGAAAAAGTTAATCCAGCTAATATTATTTTAATTACTTTTACAAAAAAAGCTGGAATGGAGATGAATCAGCGTATTGGAAATATATTACCAAATAAACCACCCTATTATGTAGGCTCATTACATGGATTAGGTTTTAGATTATTACAAGAATATAATAAAATTAATTATACAGTTTTGGATGAAAATGATAGTCATATGATAATGCGTAAATGTGCTGATACTATTCTTATACCCTGTAATTTAAATGATGATGAAGTTGCATTATTAAGAAGACAAATTGTTTATATTTATGATAAAATTTCAACAAATTATCCCCCAGATATTAATGAAGCAATTAAACACTTAAATATATCTGCTAAATATAAAACTATTATTAATAATATATTAAAAGAATATAAAAATGAAAAGAAAAAACAGAATTTAATAGATTTTAATGATTTAATGATTCAATTTTGTCAATTATTAGGAACTAAAAAAATTAATGATTTTATGGAAAATATTAAATATATATTTTTTGATGAATATCAAGATATTAATCCAGTTCAAAATTATATATTAAATTGCTTTAAACCATTTAGTAATATAATGGTAGTAGGTGATGATGCACAAGCTATATATGCTTTTCGTGGTAGTTCTGTTCAATATATTTGGGATTTTGAAAAGAATTTCCAAGATGTTAAAACATATTATTTAGAAACAAATTATCGTTCTACGCCTTCTATTATTAATTATTTTCAAGATATTATAAGTCATAATATTAATCAATTTAAGAAGAATGTCAAATCAAATCAAACAGAAAATGGATTAAAACCATATATAATATGTCATAATACGAATATTGAACAATATAAATGGGTTGCTGATGATATAGCAAAAAAATATAAAAGTGGTATATCATTAAGAGAAATGGTTGTTTTATCAAGAAAAAATTCATCATTAGATATGTTAGAACATGAATTATTAAATCATTCAATTCCAGTTGTTAAAAGTATTGGTATTTCTTTATTAAATAAACAACATATTAAAGATTTTATTGCATTTTTAATAATATTAACTAATCCAAAATCTTTAATTCATTGGAAAAGAATTCTAGCTCTTCATAAAAATATTGGTATAGCTAGAGCAAACGAAATTGTTGATTTAAATGATAATATAATTGAAGCTATAGAAGAATTTATGGAAGACCATCCTACTATAACTAGTTTACAATTATTAATTGATTTTATGAATAGTTTGAAAAAAAAACAAATAAAAGAACAGATTCATATGATACAATTTTATTTAATAAATTTATGGGAAATAAATAATGATGCAAAAAATTCTACTAATTTGGAAAATAGAAAGAATGATTTATTATCTTTATTAATGTTTATGAATAAACAATCAATTGAAGAATTTATTAGTAATATTCATTTAAATTTAGAGATAGATACAATAGAAGAATCATTATTTTTATCAACTGTTCATGGTAGTAAAGGATTAGAATGGGAACATGTTTATATTATTGATATGGATTGTAAGAATTTTCCAAATGTTAGACAAAGTTATTATAAAGATGAAATAGATAATGTTATGGAAGAAAGACGTTTATTTTATGTAGCTGCATCTAGAGCTAAAAAATATTTATGTATTAATTTTTATCAAGATATTAGTATGAATACTATGAATCATGTAGTTATTTCTCCTTTTATTAGAGAATTAAATATTGTTAATTATATTGGTTCAAATTTATCAAAATCATTATCAGTTAATTATAATTTTACTGGTTGTATTTCTATTGATATAAATAATTATTTAAAATATAATGGATATAAATTATTATCAGAAATGATTTTAGGTTTATCTTCAAAAAGAGAAAATATTGGATTAAAAATAGAATTACCTGTTCCAACAACTTTAAAAAATAGACTAGTTGTTGGAAACATGATGGATGTATTAGTATCAAAAATACTTCATAATAATTTTACTAATTTTATTGATACATTTGAATTAAATCAAAATAATCATAATAAATTACCAGAAAAAATATATCATAATTATATTGATAATTATACTGATTGGAGAAATATATTAAATGAAATTTTTTATATTGCAACATATAATAATAAAGTTGACAATATTGATGAATGGAAAGATTGTTTATTAAATAATTCTATGAATGATTATTATTCATCTGTTGAAAAATGTATTATTAAATTAGTTAATAATATTAATATTAATTCTAGTTTAAAAATATTAATTCATACAAATATTACAATGAATCCTATTAAGGGGGAAATTGATTTTATGATAAATGATACATTAATTGAAATGAAAACAACACCAGATGATGCATGCACTTTTTCTAATATTTGTCAAACTTTAATGTATGGTTATTTATTAAAGAAAAAGAATATTAATATTAATAATATTATTATATTAAATATGTGGGATGGAACAATAGACAAATTTGATGTTAGTAATTTTAATTTTATTAAATTTAAAAAACTATTATATAATGTTAAACAATAAAAATTGATTAATGTTGGACGTTCAAAACTAAATTTAAAAAAATTTAGTTTTGGTTAACGTTAACACAAATAAAAATTGATTAATAATTTATATAAACAGATTATTAATATAATAATAATGACAACTGATACTATGAAGAATTTCTTAGATTATATTATTAATGATGGTAAAGGAAATATTAATATTGATTATATTAAATATATTAATACTATTAATGGTTTAATTAATAATGGTTCCAATGAAATTTATGAATATAATAATTATATTAATAATAATCAATATAAATTCCCATCATTTAATGAATTAAATAAATGGCAAAGTATTGCTAATATTGAACAACCATATAATATTCCCCAATTTTTTTGTACTTATTTATGGATGATGATTCATCGTTAATTTTTAATAGTATTATTCCCACATGTTTTTTTAATAAAATAATAATATTTAATTACACTAATCAAAATAATTGATAAAAATAAAGTATTGTTTAATTTTTCTGATTGGTCTCTAGTCATTTCAATTCCAGTAATTGATTTAATAAATGGTCTAAAAAATTCAGGACCTCCTTCATCTTTTGCTGATAAATTTGACCATATCCCAGTTCTATAATAATATTCCCATTTAGTTAAAAGACATGAACCAAATAAATCATTCCATCCCATAACAATTAAAATAACAAAACTAATAAAATATGGTAAATATTTATTTGGAACATAAAATATTCCAGTTAATATAAATAATACTAATATTATATGTGTATAATGTATTATATCTGCTATTAATATAGAAGTCATATATATATTATATATAAAAAATAAAAATATAATAACTATTAATGAATAAAACTCTTCCAGATAGATATGTTGGTAAATTAATTGATGCAAAATTATTACCAAAAAATGAAGAAGGATATACATGTTGTAGATGGTGCAATAAATCAGTTATACCACCTAAAAGAACTATGTGTAGTCCTGAATGTGTACATGAAATTCTAATTCGTACTAATACTAATTATTTAAGAACTTGTGTTTATAAAAGAGATAAAGGAATATGTGCTATTTGTAATATTGATACTAAAAATATTGCTAAACAAGCAATATTATTAGAAAATGAAGAAAGAAATAATTTTTTAAAAGAACATTCTATTTCAATTAAAAGAAAAATATGGATAAAAAAACATGGTGGTGGATTATGGGATGCTGATCATATAATTCCAGTTAAAAATGGGGGTGGACAATGTGGATTAGATAATTTAAGAACTCTATGTATTAAATGTCATAAGAATGAAACTAGAATATTATTATCCAAAGATAAATCTGAATTATAATCTTCAGTTAATTTCATATTATTTATAACATACACTACATTTATTCTTACAATATTTTATAATGCAATTATTACAAAATGAATGATTGCATTTTAATATAAATAATTCTTTTTTTTCATTTACAATACATGTTGGACATATATTATATCTAGTATTATCATTTTCTAATTTAATCATATAATCTATTTTCATGATTTTATTTATATTAATATTATTTTGTTTATATAATAATCCTCTTTCATAATCACCTGTTATTTTTATTAACATCTCTATATAAGTTTTTTTTGGTTTAAGTTGAATAGCCTTTATTAATAATTCTTTTTTTTTATTAACATTTTGTATTAATTTAGCGTATTCATAATAAGCTCTATAATTATTATTATTTAATAAACAATTAAATATATTATCAGCAGAGTAATAATCTTTTAATATATTCCAATAATATATTCCTTGATTTATCATTGCATTTTCATCCATTTTATCTAAACTAATTTTATTAAATAATAAAAAATTATCAAAATCACCTTGACATAAATATTCAAATGCCAGATTAGTTATTGATAATATATGATTATCATTCGCACCTAATTTAAAATAATATATAGAAGATTCTTTATCATTCAAAATATTATATAATATTCCTAATGTACAATATGCCTTATTATTATTAATATCTTTTAATATATTAATTGCTATATTATAATTATTAATTGATATATAATATAAAGCTACTATAATTATTATTTCTGTATCTATATCAGTTGGATTATTAATATTAATATTAATATTATAATATGTATCAGGACACATATTATTAAAAATATCTAAAATTATATTTTCATAATTTTTTCTTATTTCTGGGTCAAAATCTAAATTATAATATAATTCTATATCATCTAAATCCATAAAATATTATAATAATTATAAAATAATTGTTTAATTATATTATATATATTATATATATAATGGATATAATAGATATATTATTAATTTTTATTATATTAATAAGTTTATATCTTGTTTTTTATAGATGTAATAATAAACAACCATTTGATAATCAAATTTATACACCATTAAGTATACAAGATTATAAATTAACTGATAAAGGTTGTTGGGTTGATAATCAATCTGGAATATATTTAAATAATTTTTATTATACTATATCTCCTACTTGTTTAGATATGAGAAAAAGTTCGATGGGTGATAGAGGAACAGTAACAATATTTGATGCATATGTAGAGAATAATATTTTTATTAGAATTCCAGATAATTTATTTATTGATACAAATAATCCATCTTTATCATCAAGTATAGAAAGTTGGAATGCATGGGCATTAACTATATGTTATACATATGGATTTGATACAGTTGGATATAAAGAAGGATATAAAATATTTTTTGGTAAAAAGTATTCATATATGACAACCATGAAACAATTTAATTATAATTATGAAAAATTTGGTAAATATACTAATACATGTAATGTATTTGGTGGTTTAACATTTAATCATGTTTATAGTGTTGAAATAGTTAATAAACAACCAGTTACTAATATGATTGATAATTATTTAAAATTTCCTGGAGCATGTAGAACTGATAAACAAAATAATTATCCTCCATGGACACCATATTCTGGATTAACTTTAAATGAATGTGAATTAAAATCAAGAAATGATAGTAATAGTACTGGTTTTGGTTATGACAATTCAGGAAATTGTCAAATATTTGACCCAACTAATCCAACTAAATCAGGAACAGTACCATCTAAAACACCTATAATAACAGGTAATAATTTAACACAATGGAATTGTTATATTAAACCAAAATCAAATTATATTTATTATAATATTTATGCAGGTGTATGTAGAACAAGAGAACTAACATATCCACCATGGGCATCATATAGTGGAATGACTTTTAATGAATGTGAAATGAAATCAAGATATGATAATAAAAGTTCTGGTTTTAGTTATGATTATTTAGGTAATTGTCAAATATTTGATCCAACAAACCCAACCCAAAATGGAACAGCAGTATCAGGAACAGAATTAAGTACATCACAATATTATAAACAATGGAAATGTTATATAAAAACACCATATTTTTATCCAAAATAAATCAAAGCTTATAAAATAATTCATTTAATATAACATACTCAAAGATGGTAAGACATATAGCATACATAACAAAAAGACCATGCAATTATTATTAAAATTATAATAAGAATATTATATATAATATTATTATCTAATTCTTTCATCATATAATTATTATTTAATTTATATCCAAATTTTTCATAATATTTTCTTACACCAACACCCGAAATAACAGCTATCTTATGATAATTATTATTTTTGGCAATTTTTTCAGCCTCCATTAATAATAAACGACCAAATCCACGGTGCTGATAGCCATTATTTAAACCATTTTTATTATGAGGTGTCATATTTCCATATACATGTAATTCACGAATCATTGCAATATTATTTAAATATGGGAATAGATTAATATTATCATCATCTGATAGCTGTTTATAACCATCTGATAGCTGTTTATAACCTCCTGATTTAATCCAACCCATATTTTTACTTAAACGTAAACGACAAAATCCATAGATAATACTTTTATCGGGAGATTCAATTGAAATAAAATATTCATTACCTTCTGATGCTTCATAATGACGAACATTCATAATTACATTATTAATATCTGTTTTTTTTGTTCGCACTTCACGACAACGAATGCATTTACAAACTAAATTTCTTTTTTTCATATCATCTTCAAGTAATTGTCGTAAATTAGGAACATTATTTCCAGCATAAACATAACTAACAGGAATATCACGAATGACACGAGCAAGACGAACACTTGGAGGAGTCATTGTTTTAGCATAAATTAGAACATCAATTAAATCTTCATGAGAATAATGTAAATATTCACCTTTATCTTCCCATTGTTTCGTAACTGTCCAATCAACACTTTGAAATGGATAATATTTTGCTTCATCAAATGTAATATTTGAATCAGCAAAATTATATTCTAAATTATTACTTTTACTAAATAATTGATTGATTAATTCTTTATCTTTAGATGGTGAACTAAATGGTAAATCAAACATCAAATGAATTTCAATTTTAAAACCACAATTAAGAAGATTATAAATTCCTCGTTTTACATCATCATAATAACAACCACGATTAATTTTTTTTAAAATTTCATAATCTAAATGTTGAACTCCTATTTGAACCCGAGTACAATTCATACGGCGCAATAATTTAATCTCATCAGCAGTTATATGATCTGGACGTGTCTCCATGGTTAGTCCAATAATTCTTACATCAGCTGTTTGATTAATATAAATCTCTTCCTCTAGACTTAATCGTTCACGCATATTATAATCCTTTGTATTATAATAAGTATTGGCTGCATAATATAAATCACGAACAAATTCAATTCGATAATCAATTGGATAACTTCCCCATGTTCCACCTAGAATATACATTTCTACTTTATCAACTGGTAAACCACATAATTCTAAACCAGTCGCACGATTCCATACTTGATTTGCTGCATCAAATTTATTCTCATTTGCACGACGAACAGCTGGTTCATTAAAAAGATAAGAACGCGGCTGAGGTGTCCAATTATTACCCTCATGAGCTGGCTCATTAGGACAATAATAACAATTATGCTCACATGTAAAATCTTGACCATTAGGACGAGGTGATGTTAAAACTGTAATTTGAGTAATTCCACTAGTTGTACGAGTTTCATTACGAATATTATATTTTTCAAATATTTTATTTGGTTTAATAATATTATTAGTAATACATTTTTTATATAAATAATTCAATATAATAACTCCTGGAACTACCTTATGTTTTTTTCTCATATTTAATACTAGTGTTTTATATTCTGCCTCTGTTGTTAAATTAGTATAATTTTCATTAAGATTATTAACTAAATCGATTAAATAAGATGTTTCTTTTTCTTTATTATTCTCTAGTTTTTCATGGAGAAATAAATGGTTAAAACGATAGTCTTCTATATCTGATACATTCTGAATGGTTGACATTAAATAAATATAAATTAATATTAATTTATAAAAAAATCAATTTTT
>JACCEB010263436.1_pt1 | contig 100639 bp, 79 predicted proteins | sample 7454761 | NCBI WGS metagenome assembly JACCEB01 (sample SAMN15323454, study PRJNA562643) | freshwater metagenome | isolation source: river surface water | place: USA:Blue River Watershed | collected 2017-08-18 | reverse complement strand
GGCATCGTCTTGATCAACGGCATCCGCATCGCCGGACTCGCCCGCGACCGCTTCGGCACCTTGCTTGCCGTCGGGGTCACGGTCCTGTTCGCCGTGCATGTGTTCGTGAACATCGCGATGACGATCGGCCTCGTGCCCATCACGGGCATACCGCTTCCCTTCATTAGCTACGGTGGCTCCTTCGTGCTCAGTTGCTGCTTGCTGCAAGGACTCGTCCAGAGCGTCTACCGCTTCAGAAAGGACTTCACGTGAAACTGAACCTTTTTGGCGACCTCGACCTCCCGACCGGAATCTCCTGCGCCTCAACCCGCGCACCAGGGTGCCCCGTGCCCACACCAGACAAGGACAACACCCGCCATGAACGACCGCACCCCGCAACCGTCGCCCGACGACGCGTCTGATCACGACGACGCCCGCCACGACACCCAGGCCTCCGCTCCCTCCGCGCCCAAATCCCTCGACGAACAACTCGCCGATCCGCCCGAGGAGCACGAACACGAGCCCGTCGACCGCCACGAGCTGAAGGCCGGCGCCCAGGAACGCGCGAAACAGCGCCCCCTCCTCCAAAAGATCCTCGCCGTGTTCAAGAAGGAGAAAACCTCCTTCCGCGAACTCATCATCAACTCAGAACCGCTCGAAAAACGCGTCGCCCTCCTCGTCGACGGCGTCCTCGAGAAGTTCGAGATCGAGCGCCACGACGCCGATCGCATGGTCGGCGGCATCTTCAAGGGCCGCGTCAAGAACCTCGATCCCGGCCTCAAGGCCGCGTTCGTCGACATCGGCTACTCCAAGAACGCCTTCCTCCACTACTGGGACATGCTCCCCGCCGCCGCCGACTCCTCCGTCGAGGTCGTGCGCGTGAACAAAAAGAAGAACGCCCTGCCCCCCGGCCAGGAACCCACGGTCAAGGACATCCCCAATCTCTACCCCCCGGGCTCCGAGATCGTCATCCAGGTCACCAAGGGCCCCATCGGCACCAAGGGTCCCCGCACCACCACCAACCTCTCCCTTCCGGGCCGCTACCTCGTCCTCACGCCGTTCAGCGACTCCTGCGGCATCTCCCGCAAGATCGAGGACCCCAAGGAACGCGCCCGCCTTCGCTCCATGGTCAACGGCCTGACCATCCCCGAGGGCATGGGCGTCATCGTGCGCACCGCCGGCGAGGGCAAACGCTCCGTCTACTTCGTCCGCGACCTCCACATCCTCCTCAAGACCTGGGCCCAGATTCAGGAGAAGATCAAAAACGAGCGCGCCCCCGCCTGCGTCTACCAGGAACCCGACATCGTCGAGCGCACCGTGCGCGACTTCCTCACCGAGGACGTCGACCGCGTCCTCATCGACAACCCCGAGGACCACGCCCGCTGCCAGGCCTCCGTCGCCCAGATCAGCCAGCGCTCCAAGGGCAAGATCGCCGTCTACAAGGACAGCATCCCGATCTTCGAGCGCTTCAACATCGAGCGCCAGATCGAGCAGACCTTCCAGCGCAAGGTCGGCCTCCCCTCCGGCGGCGAGATCATCATCGACGAGACCGAGGCCCTCATCGCCATCGACGTGAACACCGGCTCGCACAAGAACAAGGCGAGCGACGAGAAGAACGTCATCTACTCGGTCAACCTCGAGGCCGCCGTCGAGGCCGCGCGCCAGATCCGCCTCCGCAACCTCGGCGGCCTGATCATCATCGACTTCATCGACATGAAGGAGCGCCGCCACCGCAACGGCGTCTACGAGAAGCTCTGCGAGGCCATGGCCGAGGACAAGGCGAAGAACCACATCCTCCCGATCTCGCAGCTCGGCATCCTCCAGATGACCCGCCAGCGCCAGCAGGAGTCGCTCACGAGCAACCTCTACGTCGACTGCCCCTACTGCCGCGGCCGCGGCATCGTGAAGAGCGCGACGACCATGTCGGTCGAGCTCCAGCGCAAGCTCAGCTCCATCATCCGCCGCCTCGTCGCCCGCAAGGACGGCAAGGAATACAACCTGCGCGTCATGGTCCACCCCGGCATCCTCGAGCGCCTGCGCAGCGAGGACGCGAACCTGCTCGTCCGCATGGAGCGCGAATACGGCGTCAAGCTGGCCTTCCGCGCCGACCCCGCCTACCACGTCGAGAACTTCAAGATCATCAACGCCCTCACCGGCGAAGAGTATCGCTGAGCGCCCCGACCAGACCACGGCGCCCGCGCCTTCGTCGGCCGTCGCGCCCCGGCCGCCTCCTCCCCGGAGGCGGCTTTTTCATGCCCGCCCTCCCCGTCCCGAAACCGGGAGGCCCGCCGGGCCGTCCTCAGTCTCCGGCGGCCCGCCCTCCGTCGTGGACATAGGTCAGGTGATCCACGTCCACATGGCCGCCCTCTTCCTTCGTAGTGAAGTTATAGATACCGATCCGGTCCCCGCGATAGTGCCCCCAGGAGAGCGCATACGCGGGACCGAACTCCGCGAAACGCTCCCCGTCGACGCTGTAGGCGTAGCGGCTGCGCCCGTCCAGGCCCCAGGTCGAGCGGATCCACAGGCCGTCCCCGACGATCTCCGGGCCGGCCTCCAGGCGGCCGTTTTCCCGGTATTCGATGCGCCGGATCTTGCCGTCCCGCACGACGCCGAGGGCGGAGTGCGTCCCGGCGAAATGGCAAAGCCCGGCCTTCTGGCCGTCGACCATGCCCGCGAGCTCCAGCTTGAGCACGACCTCGTTTCGGGCGCTTCGGAAGCAGCGCTGCGTGATCGTGTTTCCCGCCGTCATCAAATCGTCGGGACGCAGGGGAGGAAACGCGTGCAGGCGCAAAAAACCGCGGCGCTCCGACAGCGACCACTTCCCGGCCCGCGGCTGGTGATTCCATTCCCACTGCGGGGCGAGTTCGCCCGCGCCGAAGTCGTCGGAGGTCCGCGGGGTCTTTCTCCCCCCGCCCGCCACCGGCATCTTTCCACCCCAGGACATGAGCCCGGGCCGGCCTGAGGCGTCGGTCTGCCCGGGAATGGGCCAGCCCTCGATCCACGTCACGGGAAGGAGACTCGCGGCGCGCCCCTCCCACGAGCCGTTGCCGTGATGCGTCAGAAAAAACCACGCGCCGTCGACGGTGTCCACGATGCCGCCTTGGTTGGGCTCCTTGGCCTCCCGGTTGGGCGCGGTGAGCTGCCTGCGCTCCGCGTAGGGTCCGAAGATGTCGCGCGAGCGCTGCATCATGACGACGCGCTCCCGGCCGATCACCTCGCTGAAGAAGTGGTAGTAGACGCCGTCGATCTTGAGCAGCTTGTTCGCCTCCCGATGGGCGCCGTCGTTGATGAGCGTGCGCGACGCCTCGACCAGCCCCTTGCCGTCGGGCGTGAGCTTCCAGAGGTAGGTCTTGTAACCGTCGGCGAAATGCGTGCCGACGAAGTAGCCTTGGCCGTCGTCGTCCCAAAACGGGCAGCAGTCGTCCCAGCCGCGGCTTTTCAGCACGGGATGCAAGGGCTCCCACGGACCGGCGGGGTTCGCCGCGCTCGTCATGAAATACCCTTCGTCGGGCGTGCCGAAATAGACCCAGAAGCGTCCCTTGGCGTGGCGAATCGCTCCGGCCCAGACACCCCGGCCGTAGCGATCCATTCGATCCCAATTAAGCTCCGGACCGATTTGCGTCAGGTCGGAAACCGCGTGGCCGACGAGCTCCCAGTTGACGAGGTCCGTGGAATGCAAGACGGCCATCCCCGGCGAAAACTGCATCGTCGACGAGATCGCGTAGAAATCCCGTCCCACCCGGATGCAGTCGAGGTCGCTGTAGTCCGAGGGCAAAACGGGATTGAGATAGCCGCCGTCGCCCTGGTCGCCCCAACGCGGCCAATCGCCCCAATGGGAGGGCACCGGCGCCGCGATCACGGAAAAACCGAACAGAAAAAAAGACGCGATCGGGACAAGACGACGGATCATGGGCGGGCGAAGAGGGGTTTCGCGAAGGTGCACAAAGCCGGCCTCGAACGCGAGCCACGGAGCCTCCGCTCGCGGCCGCCGGCGCGAAGACGGACCGGCCCCGTCCCGCCGGGATGGGCTTGCGACGAAGCCGGGAGGCCCGGCCCGGACGGAAAACCCCGCCCGGCCTACTTCACCGGCACCCCCGCGGGCGGGCTCTCGGGCTGCGCCGCCGGGCCGGAGGGCGTGGCGACCTTTTCCGCGGCGGGCGCGTCCGCCTTCGCGTCGCGCGCGATGCGACGCACGTCGAAGAAACTCACGTAAAGCATCATCGAGAGCAACGCGGCCACGAAGACCGACTGCGCCGCCTGGATGAAACCCGCCGGCAGGGCCTTGCCGCGGAGCTTGCCGATCGTCGCGAACAACATGTGCCCGCCGTCGAGCACCGGCAGCGGCAGAAGGTTAAAAATCGCGAGGTTCACGTTCACGATGATCGTGAACCAGAGCACATAGCGGATATCGGTCTGCGCCGTGATATGGAAGACCCGCGCGATGCCGATCGGGCCGCTGAGCTTGGAGATGCCGATGTCGCTGTCGCGATTGAGCAGGCTGCCGAGCGTGCGGAAGGTCATTTTCACGTTGTCCTCGATCTGCTTCCACGGGGTCCGGTGAAGCAGGACGGTCTCCGGTTCGAAGAGCACGCCGAGCTCGGCCGCCTCCTTCGCCTCCGGGCGGGCCGGCACGGCGAGCGTCACCTTTTGCCCGCCGCGCTCGACGACGAGTTCGCTCGGACGCGAAGGCGCGGCGCGCAGACCCGCAACGTAGAGCTGGCCGCTGGTGAGCACCACGCCGTCGAGCGACCAGAGCACGTCTCCGGGCAGCAGGCCCGCTTTCTCCGCGAGGGAGCCGGCCTCGATCTTGCCGACCTTGAGCTGCTCGTAGGGGGAGATGCCGAGCATGCGCATGCGCTCGTCGCCCGCCAGCACCGGCCGCGCGGAAAGGATCAAGGTCTGCTCGCCGCGCCGCACCGTCAGAGCGGCCTGCGGTTTCCCGTCGGCGGCGCGCCCCGAGCCGGTGAACAGCATCTGGCGCATCTCGTCCCAAGTCTCCACGGGGTTGCCGTCGATCGCGACGATCGTGTCGCCGACGAGAAGTCCGGCCGCGGCCGCCGGGCTGGGCGCCTTGGTCTGGTCGGGCAGCTCGATCTCGGGCAGCACGTGCCCGATCTTCGCGCGCTGCATGTCCGCGCTCGCCGGGAGCCCGGCCTTCCAAAGGATCGTCGCCAGCGCGAAGGCGAAGACGACGTTCATGAAGGCCCCCGCGCCAAACACGAGCATGCGGGTCGTGTAGTTGGGCGAGGGCAGCGCGGCGACCTCGGCGCCGGGCTCGCCCTCGAGACCGCGCATGTCGGCGAGCTGCGGGAGCGCCACGTAGCCGCCGAGCGGCAGCCAGGAGAGGCGATACTCCACGCCGTCCTTGCCCTTCCACTTGAGGATCGCCGGGCCGAAGCCGATGGAAAAACGGTCCACCTTCACGCCGCGTTTTCGCGCCACCCAGAAGTGGCCGAGCTCGTGCACGAAGATCGAGCCGCCGAAAAAGAGGGCGATCATCAGGATCGACCAGACGCTGGAGGTGAGGATCTGAAAGAGGTCCATGAAGGGGACGAAGAGAAGGGAGGGAGAGAGGATGTGACCGCGGATTTCGCCGCGGGATGCAGGAAACTATGGGGTTTTTCCCCAACGCCAACCGGACCGCACGCACAAAACCACGCGGGACCGCGACCGGGCTTCCCAGATCGCTCCGCCGCGCCCAGTCTCACGCCCTGCGCATGAGCCCCGACATCATCGAGATCGAAGAGACGCCGGAACGGATCCGCGTCGCCTGGGACAACCGGCGCGTGCGGAAAGACCGCGGGCTGCTTTGGTTTCTCGCCGTGTTCTGGATGCTCTGGGCGCCGTTGACCATATTCATGACGCACAAGGCGACCCAGGAAGACGGAATGCTTTGGGCGTGGTGCGTCTTCGGCTGGGCCGGCACGCTGCTGATCCCCTTGAGCCTCGGGCAAACCCGGGCGCGCGAGCGGGTGGAAATGGACGCCCGCGGCCTGACCTGGGAGCTGAGCGGCTGCTTTCCGGCCGCGCGAAAGGCCATCCCCCTCGCAGCCATCGCAGAAATCCGGATCGGCGCGATCTACAAAAACGCCCGCAACCAGGAGTGCGTCGTGACCTTGAACATCTTCGAGAATGCGCGCTTCGAAAAGCGCCACCTCGTCGGCCATTGGCTGCACCCCGACCACAAGGGCCTCGTTTTCGAACGCCTGCGCCGCTTCGCCGCCGAGCGCGCCTGGCCGATCCGGTTCACCGACGGCCGCGTCGGCGGGACCCCGCGAGGCTAGGCCGCATATTTCACACGAGAAGCGGAGGACCGCGTCGGGCTACGAGGGGAAAAACGGCGCGGTCGAGCAAAGGCGTGCTCTGGCAGCACGTCGCGCGAGACCCCGTCGCTTTTCACCCGTGGATCGGCGTGGGCCGACCTGATTCGTGTGAAATATGCGGGCTAGGCAAGCCGCGCGGTCGCGCGAATCCGCGCCTCGGCGTCGACGGCGAGCACCGCGGTCAAATCCGCCGCGGACGCGCCGGCCAAGTCGGCGAGCGTCGCCTCCGTCACGCGCGGAATGCCCAGAAACGGCAGCTTGCCCGCGAGGAAGGCCGCGACCGCGATCTCGTTGGCCGCGTTGTAGACCGCGGGGGCCGCGCCGCCCCGCTCCATCGCCTCGCGGGCGAGGCGCAGCATCGGGAAGCGGCCCTCGTCGGCCGGGCGAAATTCGAGGCTGAGCGCGCGGTCGAGCGAAAGCGCGTTCTCCGTCCCCTTCGCGCCGCGCGCGGGATGAAGCAGCGCGTGCTGGATCGGAAAGGTCATCGAGGGCGGGCAGAGCTGCGCCAGCATCGCGCCGTCGGTGTATTCGACCAGGCAGTGCACGATGCTCTGCGGATGGATGATCGCGGCGCATTGCGCGGGCCGCAGATCGAAGAGCACCGAGGCCTCGATCAACTCGAGGCCCTTGTTCGCGAGCGTGGCGCTGTCGACGGTGATCTTCGGGCCCATCGCCCAATTCGGGTGCTTGAGCGCGTCGGCCACCGTCGCCTCGGCGAGGCGCTCCGCCGGCCAGTCGCGGAAGGCGCCGCCCGAGGCGGTCAGGATCACGCGGCGGATCTCGTCGTGGCGATGACCCTGGAGGCACTGGAAAACGGCGTTGTGCTCGGAGTCGACAGGCAGGAGACGCGCGCCGGATTTTTTCGCCGCGGCCAGCACGTGCGCGCCGGCGAGGACGAGGATTTCCTTGGAGGCGAGGGCGAGGTCCTTGCCCGCGGCGAGCGCGGCGAGCGCGGGACGCAACCCCGCGGTGCCGACCACGGCGACCAGCACCACGTCGGCCTCGGGCAGCGTCGCGAGCGACTCGAGCCCCTCCACGCCGGGCGCGTGCAGCCTCGCCCCGGCGGGCAGGGCGGAGGCGCCGGCCGCGCGCACGGACGCCGAGACCCGCTCGTCGAAAAGCGCGAGGTGCCGCACGCCGAATTCGCGGGCGATCCCGAGAAGTTTTTCGACGCTGCCATGGGCGGCGACGCCCACGAGCTCGAGGGCGTCGGGATGGGCGCGCAGCACGCGCAGGGTGTTTTCGCCGATGCTGCCGGTGGCGCCGAGCAGGACGACTCGTTTGCGAACGGGTGCGGGGACGGACATGCGAAGCGACGGCTCAGCGCAGAAGGCTGAAAATCAGGAACCCGACGGGCGAGGTGAGGATCAGGCTGTCGGAAAGATCGAACATGCCGCCGATGCCGGGGATCGTCGCACCGGAGTCCTTCACCTCGGCCCGGCGCTTGATCACGGACTCGACCAGATCGGACACGATCCCGAGGCCCGCGATGGGCAGGGCGACGAGGGCCGCGATCCAAGGCGTGAGCGCGACGGGAAAATACTCGCGGAACCCGCACACGATACCCGCGCCGAGGGCGGCCGAGGTGAGCAGGCCGCCGATCGCGCCTTCCCAGGTTTTCTTAGGACTGATGACCGGCGCCATCTTGTGTTTGCCAAAGGCCATGCCGGAGAGAAGCGCGCCGACGTCGCAAAATTTGGACACGGCGATCAGCCAGAGCGCGAGCGCCAGCCCCGTGCCCGCGTGCGGCCCCTCGATCAGTAGGATGCGCACGAGGAACTGGAGCATGAAGGGCACGTAGATCAGGCCGAACAAGGTCCAGCCCAGCGATTCGACGCGGTTCTCCGGCGAGCGTTCGCCCACGATGCGGATCGCGAAGACGACACAGGCGAGCGCGAGGACGTTCTCCGGCTGGATCAACGGGTGCCGCGCCGCGATCAAGGGCGCCACCGATATCGCCGCGCCCAGGAACAGCCCGATGCGGTGGAACGGCGCGTGGCCCATCCGCGCCACCATCTGGTAAAACTCCCGCAGGGTCAGCACCGACACGAGCAGCAGGAGAGCGATGCCGCCGCGCGCCTGGAAAAAATACATCGTGGCGAGGATGACGAGCCAGAGGCCGACGGTGCTGAGGATGCGTTTGCGCATGGATCGCGGGGTTTGCGGACGAAGACGCGGAAAAGGTCGCTGCGCGGGGAGCCGGCCCGGCCGCTCAGATGACCGCCGGGGCGGGCGCGGAATGCAGAGCGGGACCCGGCTTGGTGACCTGGTCGCCGGTGAGCCCGTAGCGTCGCTCGCGGCGACGGTAGTCGTTGACCGCGGCCTCGAGCTCGCGGGCGCCGAAATCGGGCCAGAGCACGGGGGTGAAGACGAATTCCGCGTAGGCGGCCTGGGCGAGGAGGAAGTTGCTCAGACGGCTCTCGCCCGAGGTGCGGATGACCAGGTCCGGGTCGGGCAGATCGGCGGTGTAGAGGTGCCGGGAAAATCCTTCCCACGTGTCGGCGTCCGCGAGCCTGGCCTCGCCGGCGGCGACCGCGGCGGCGAAGGAACGCGCGGCGTCGAGGATCTCCGTGCGCGCGCCGTAGTTGAGCGCGAGGACGAGGGTGTGCTCGGTGAAATGCGCGGTGGCGGCCATCACGTCCTCGAGCGCGGCGCGGGCGCGGGGCGGCAGCGCGGAGATGCGGCCGATGGCGCGCAGCCGGACCTTGTTTTTGATCAGGTTGGCTTTTTCCCGGCCGAGAAAGGTTTCAAGCAGGCCCATCAAGCCGCCGACCTCGTCCTCGGGCCGGCGCCAGTTCTCGACCGAAAAGGCGTAGAGCGTGAGGCAACGGATGCCGAGCGCGCGGGACGCGTCGACCACGGCGCGCACGGATTCGACGCCACGGCGGTGCCCTTCGAGCCGCGGCAGGCCGCGCTGCTTCGCCCAGCGGCCGTTTCCATCCATGATGATGGCGACGTGCGCGGGAACGGGAAGCAGGGCGGGGCTGTGGGACATCGGAAAGGGATGAATCGGAGGAATAGCGCCGAAAGCGCCCGGAGCGGACGCGGAAAGAGCGAGCATTACGGAGCCTTGGATCTACGGGGCAATGCCAGAAGTCCCGTCAATTCGGCCCGGGAAGGCAGGCCAAAGCCGGTCGAGTCCGCGCCAGCCCCGCCTCGCGTCCGCCCGGCGCCGCCCGGCGCGTTCACAGGCCGCGCATGAAGTCGAAGGTCAGATCGCCCTCGCCCGGCAGGCTTTCGTGGCCGAAGTCGGGATAGATCTTCATGTCCTTCTTCGCGGTGATCTTGTTGTAGATCGCAAACTGGGTGCTCGGCGGGCAGATCGTGTCCATGAGGCTGGTGAACATCCGCACGTCGGCCCGGATGCGCGGCGCGAGAAACTGCAGGTCGATGTAGCCGAGCTTGGTGAAAATCGCCTCCTCGCGCTCGTGCCGCGGGTCGAAGTGCCGGAAAAACGTCTTCAGCTCGGCGTAGGCGTCCTTCGCCAGATCCATCTCCCAGACGCGCTTGTAGTCGGCCAGGAAGGGGAACACGGGCGCGGCGCGCTTGATCCGCGGCTCCAGCGCCGCGCAGGCGATCGTGAGCGCCCCGCCCTGCGATCCGCCCATCGCGCCGACGCGCGCGGCGTCCACCTCGGGCAGGCTCATCACCACGCGGGCGAGCTGCGCGGTATCGAGGAAGATCTGACGGAAAAGCAGCTTGCGCGGATCGGGATCGTCGAGGCCGCGGATGATGTGTCCGTTATGGCTCGTGCCGAGCACGCCGCCCTTGTCCTCGGAGAGACCGCCTTGACCGCGGCAATCCATCGCGGCCACGCAAAATCCGCTCGCCGCATACCCGAGCTTGCCCGACCAGTCGCCGCTGTTGCCGGTGTAGCCATGGAACTGGAGCACCGCCGGGGCGATTTTCGCCCCGCGGGCGGCCGCCGTCGGACGAAGATATTTCGCATAGATCCGCGCCCCGCCCACCCCGGTGAACCACAGGTCGAAGCACTCCACGCCGGGCGCCCGCAGCGTGGGGTTCGGGATCAGCTCCGCCCGCGGATCCGTCGCGGCGAGCTCGCGCAGAGCCTCGTCCCAGTAGGCGTCAAAATCGGCCGGACGCGGATTGCGGCCGGCGTAACCGCGAAGCTGTTCGAGAGGCAGGTCGACGAGGGGCATGGGGCGAAAAAACGAACCCGGCGCGCGGCCGGAAACAAGACCGCGATCAATCATACACTACGAGTCCGCCCCGCCCCCGGCCCCTTCTCGCCAGCCAGATGCGAAGGATAAATTTCACTCATGCGACACGCGTGATGGCACAAGTCCTGCGATTACCGCGGACGTCCATCTTCCCTCCTTGTGCCGCCCCCGCGGCTTTCGTATCCACGTCAGCACCATGCGTCCCCGCCTTCCCCGCCCGACCGTCCTCGCGCTCGCCGCGATGGTGCTTGCCGTTCCCGCCCTCGTCTCGGCCGCCGAGGTAAAGCTCGTCCGCGTCTGGCCCGAATACCGTTCCGCCGCGTCGTTTGTCCGCATCGCCGAGTATTTCGGCGCGAAGGAAAAAGCGCCCGAGGCGGTGGTCCGCTCCCGGCCTGAATCCCGCGAAGGCTTCTATTTTCTCACCCGCTTCAAGAGCGACCAGACCCTGCCCGGCTCCATGATCGCGCTCGAATACGTCCTGCCGGGCGAGGATCAGGCGCGCGTGCAATTTTTTCCCGTCGACGTGCCCAAGGGCTCCCGCGCCATCCTCGCCGGCCTGACCGGCGCCGACTGGCCCGGCGCGAAAACCGAGCCCACCGCCTGGCGCCTGCGCCTCCTCGGCCCCGAGGGCACCGAGGTCGCCCGCGAGCAGAGCTTCCTCTGGTCCCTGCCGTCCGCTCCGGCCCCCGCGACTCCCGCGGCCGCCGCCGAACCGACGACCGCGAACCCGCCGCCGGCCTCCTGACCCGCGCCGCGGCGACGCGCATTTTCCCCTTTCCATGCCCGATCTGTTCGCCGCCTACGACACCGACAAGTTCTACGACGAGATGTTCGCCGCCCCCGGGCGGCCTCGTCCGCATTACCAGCGTCTTCACGACCGGTTTTGCCAGATGGAGGGCATCTCCGACCTCCTCGCCCGGCAGCGCACCGCCGACCAGACTTTCGTCAACCGCGGCGTCACCTTCACCGTCTACTCCGACAACAAGGGCACGGAGAAGATCTTCCCCTTCGATCTCATCCCGCGCATCATCCCCGCCGACGAGTGGGCGCGCCTCGAGGCCGGCCTCCGCCAGCGCATGGAGGCGCTGAATCTCTTCCTCGCCGACATCTACGGCCCGCAGAAAATCCTCAAGGAAGGCGTCGTCCCCCGCGAGATGGTGGACACCTCCAAGGCCTTCCGCCCCGAGCTCGTCGGCGTGCCCATCGCGCGCGATCTCTACGTCCACATCAACGGCACCGACCTCGTCCGCGACCAGCACGGCGACTACCGCGTGCTCGAGGACAACCTTCGCACCCCCTCGGGCGTCTCCTACGTCCTCGAGGACCGGCAGGTGATGAAGCGGGTCTTCCCCAACCTGCTCCGCGACTACCGCGTGCGCCCGGTCGAGACCTACCCGAGCGACCTGCTATCGCTCCTCCTCCACCTCGCGCCCGCGCACGTGCCCGAGCCGACCGTCGTGCTCCTCACGCCCGGGGTCTACAACAGCGCCTACTTCGAGCACAGCTTCCTCGCCCGCCAGATGGGCATCGAGATCGTCGAGGGCTCCGACCTCGTCGTCGAAAACGACAAGGTCTACATGAAGCGCACCGACGGCCTCGCCCCCGTCCACGTCATCTACCGCCGCATCGACGACGACTACCTCGACCCGCTCGCCTTCAATCCCAAGTCCCTCCTCGGCGTCCCCGGCCTCTTCGAAGCCTACCGAAAGGGCAACGTCGCCCTCTGCAACCCCATCGGCACCGGCGTCGCCGACGACAAGGCGATGTATCACTACGTGCCGCGGATGATCAAATTCTACCTCGGCCAGGACCCCATCCTGCCCAACGTCGACACCTACCTCTCCGGCGACGCGAAGGACCTCGCCCACATCCTCGCGAACCTGGAGCAACTGGTCGTGAAGTCGGTCGACGAGGCCGGCGGTTACGGCATGCTCGTCGGCCCGCACAGCACCCGCGCCCAGATCGAGGAATTCCGCGCCAAGATCATCGCCAACCCGCGCAAATTCATCGCCCAGCCCACGCTCGGCCTCTCGCGCTGCCCCGCCGTCTGCGGCGACGTCATCGAGGGCCGCCACATCGACCTGCGCCCCTACATCCTCAACGGCCCCACGATCAAGATCATGCCCGGCGGCCTCACCCGCGTCGCCCTCCGCAAAGGCAGTCTCGTGGTCAACAGCTCGCAGGGCGGCGGCTCGAAGGACACCTGGGTCCTCGCCGCCGACCACGAGGACGCCACGCCCGCCGTTCCCGAAAAGTTGATCGTCTGAGACCCGCGCCCGCCCGGCCCCGCCGCGCCCGCCCGCACGCCCGCCGCACCGAACCGCAATCGCCACACCGCGCCCCGTCCGCACCATGCTCTCCCGCGTCGCCAATCTCATCTACTGGATCGCCCGCTATCTCGAACGCGCCGAAAACACGGCCCGCATCGTCGAGGTGAACGCCCAGCTCGTCCTCGATCTCCAGGCCCGCCAGGCCGCCGACGATCCCCGCGCCTGGGAACCTCTCGTGTTCGTCACCGGCTCCGACGAGCAATTCCACGAGCTCTACGGCGAGAAGGTCACCGAGCGCGCCGTCGTCGAGTTCATGCTCTTCGACAAGCGCAACCCGTCCTCCGTCCTCTCCTGCATCGCCACCGCGCGCGAAAACGCCCGCTGCATCCGAGACCAGCTCGCCGCCGAGCTCTGGGAGACGATCAACACCTTCTACCTGCGCCTGAAGGACGACGACTTCACCCGCTACGCCCAGCTCGGCGCGGCCGACTACCTCGCCTGGATCAAGACCCAGACCCAGCTCTTCCACGGCGTCGCCGACGCCATGATTCCCCGCGACGACGGCTGGAGCTTCTACGAGCTCGGCCGCCACCTCGAGCGCGCCGACAACACCACGCGCATCCTCGACATCAAATACTTCATGATCCTGCCCGGCATGCAGGCCGTGGGCTCCGCCCTCGACATCGTGCAATGGGCCTCCGTCCTCCGCTCCTGCTCCGCCTTCGAGGCTTTTCGCCGCGCCCGCCGCGGCGACCTGGACCTCACCCGCGTAGTGGATTACTTGTTACGCGATTCCGCCTTCCCTCGCAGCGTCCGTCACGCCGTCGGGCAGATGGAGAGCGCCCTTCTCCGCATCGATGGCGACGGCCGACCCGCCGTGGATAACGCCCATCGGCTCGTCCGCGCGCTGCGCGAAGACCTCGAAGGCGCCGATGCCAAGGGGATCATCGCGGGCGGCCTTCACGAATACCTCGACGGCCTCCAGATGCGCATCGAACAGATTCACCACGCGGTCCAAAGCGCCTACGTCACCCACGGCGCCGACGCGCTGCAAACACAGTCGCAAGGCTGAACAAAGCCGGTCCCGCCCGCGCACCGGCCCTCCTTTCGGAGCGCATCCGACTTCACCCTCGTCCAGGCCGTCGGAGGGACCATAAACCCACGACGAGACCGAGGCAGAGGCCGCTCGGGCCGCCCACGCCCGGCGACCGAAGCCCCCGCGATCATTCGCCGCCTCACCCGGAGGCACCTTCTTCGCGCCTCGGTCCCGAGAACCGGACCGAAGTGCGCAAATAACGTGTGCTTAACGAAGCATGGCCTTGCTTAAGGCTACGGCCATTTGTTACGTATTAACACTCATCACCCATCGATATCGTCTCCCTCGCCTCATCCCCTGCGCCCATCCGCCATGTCCTTCCCGCTCCGACACCCTGCCGCCCTTGTCCTCGTGGCGGTGGGCGCGCTGGTCGGCCTGGGTCTGATCGAATCCTGTTCCCGCTCCGCCGCCGAGGGTGCCGAGGCAAGGGATCGCTCCGAAGCGCCGCCGCCCGCGTCCCTTCCTCAAGCGGCGCCTGGTTTCGAGATTCCACGACCGCCCGCCGGTCCCCTCCCTGTTTTGACCCCGGATCTGCCAAGGGATCTGGCCCCCTCCCGCTCCGACGCCTCCCCCGAAGATCTGCGACGCACCGCCGACACCTTCGCTTGGGAAAGTTTTCTGGCCCTCAACTGGCCCGCCTTGCCCGACGGTTCTCCCGATGAAACCCAGGCGCCCGGCCAAACCGGCGACAACTCCACCGTCTGGGAATCGTGGCCCGAAGCCTCCCAGGTATTCCTGCCGGAAGGCCGCACGCCTCCGCCTTGGGGCGCCTTCGCTCCCGTTCCGCTGCCCTCGGTCTTCGCCAGCGTGCCTTCCGGCGCGCGTGTCCTCATCCATGGCGACAAAACCTTCGACGCCGGCGCCTCCCTCGTTCCCCAAGGGCCGCTCATAGATCAAAACGGTCGCCACATTCGCACCGAGATCCGGTTCAACCGGCCCGTCTTCGAGACCCTTCTGGCCCGCGAGCTTTACCGCCGCGCCGGCCAAAGCGGCGCCGACCCGGTTTCCTTTCCCGGAGCCAACCCCGCCGACGCCGGCTCCATCCGCGTGCAGGCCGCATGGAAGGTGCTCTCCCCCGCGGAAGTCGCCGCCGGCCGCTTTCACAGCGTGGAGGCCCGCCTCTACACCCCCGCATCCGGCGACCAGGCCGGCCCCGGCTCCTTGGAAACCGCCGTCGTCGGACTCGTCGGCCTCCATATCGCGCGCAAAACCCCCTCCGCGCCCGACTGGATCTGGTTCACGTTCGAACACGTCGACAACTGCCCCACCGCCGGCGAGCCCGTCGACCGGGCCGCCTACAACTTCTACGACAAAACCAAACCCGGCCTGCCCGCCAACCTGCCGCCGCCCCCGCCGTGGAACCCCGCGCTCGTCGAACCCGCCGCCCGCCGACCGCAGATCGTCCGACAGACGCCCATCCCGATCTCCACCCGCATCCTCAACGCCACCTATCAGGCGGCCCTGCGCGCCATCAACCCCGCCTCCGTCTGGCAATACTACGAGCTCGTCGGCACCGAGCATCGCCCTAGGTCCGGCGCCCCGCTCCCCGCCCCCGCGCGCTTTGCCAACACCACCCTCGAGACCTATCTCGCCGCGCGTTCGGATGCGCCGAGTTGCCTCGAATGCCACGCCAAGGCGGAAACCGCGGCCCAAGCCCCCGCGGACTTCTCCTTCCTTCTTCGGCTCGCCCGATAGAACGCCACGGCCGCCGCCTCCCGGGCCGGCCCGGGCTTCACGTCCGCGGGCTTCCTCGCGCCGGGCTCCGCAGAGTTTTTTCGCCGCACCCACCGTCGCCGCAAGCGCGGCCGAAGTGCTCGTCGTTCCCGAGCTTTCCCCGGTCGATCGCGCCATGATCCAGCTTTGGCCGGCCGGCTTGCGGCAAACCCCCACGGAGATGTCGCTTCCGCGCCGGAGACCGATCGGTTCCGGATGATTCGCCCGCGCCTTGCGCTTGCCCGCGAACCGTTGCCGCCTTTGATCCGCCGCCGAGCCCCATGTCCCGTGCCCGCCCGATCCCCCCGCCCCTCCGCGTCATAACCGCGGGCCTTCTGGCGGTCCTGATCCTCGCGGTATCGACGCTCGTCCACCTCCCCGCGCTCCACCGCGCCCTCCACGGCGAACCCGGGACCGCGGAAAACCACCGGCACGACCATTCCGCCGCCGCGGCCGGCGACCGGACGGAGGGCGCCTGCGCGGTCGCGCTTTTCGCCCAGGGCATCGCCACCCCTTCATTCGACGTTCTCGCTCCGCGCCCGGATGAGAAGCCCGTGGATGCGATCCGGCTTCTCGCCTCCGCCGCGCCTCGCGTCGCCCCGGCCCATCGCCATCCCCCCAGCCAGGCGCCGCCCGGCAAGGCCGCGCTCTGACGCCAACCCTCCGCCCCCGTCTCCCTTCGCCTGGCTTGTCCGGCCAAGGATGAAAAAAGCGCGCGGGTGTCGGCGCGACCGGGTTCCGACGACCGCTCGAAGAGCGGCTACGACCGACCGCGCCGGCGCGACCCGCCGCGATTTCCCCATCCACGCCGGCCGCTCGCACGCAAGAGCCCGCCAGGGGCGTTTCATCGTATCCGTCGCGCCACGACGCCCGACGGATCCGCATCCCATGGCCCGTGCGCCTCTCCGGCGCCGCGCCGCGCGCGTCTGGCCGGACGCGCCTTTTTCATCCGGCCGTCTCCCATCATGAAATCTCTTCTTCCCCCCGCGTTCTCCCTGTCCCTGCTTCCTCTCGCCGCGCCGCTCGCGTTGGCCCAGGTCGCGCTCCCGCCGGCGGCGCCCCACGCCCACGACGGCGAGACCGTCCTGCTGGATAACCTGGTCGTGAGCGCATCCCCCGTCGCGCGCACCCAGGCCGACCTCATCGGCTCCGCCAGCGTTCTGTCCGGCGACGCCCTCGCCGCGGCGCGCCAGCCGTCCCTCGGCGAAACCCTCTCCGCCCTCCCCGGGGTCTCCGGCACCTGGTTCGGCCCGGGCGCGAGCCGCCCCGTGCTCCGAGGGCTCGGCGCCAACCGCGTGCGGATCCTGGCCAACTCCACCGACACGCTCGACGTCTCCAACACCTCCCCCGACCACGCCGTGTCGGTGGAACCGTTCCTCGTGAAACGCATCGAGGTCGTCCGCGGCCCCGCCTCCCTCCTCTACGGCTCCGCCGCCCTCGGAGGCGTGGTCAACGTCATCGACCACCGCATCGAGTCCGAACTCCCCGAGCGCGCCGTCTCCGGCCTCGTCGACGGCTCCGTCACCGACAACGGCGCCGGCTACGCCGCGGGTGGACTCGTCGACGTCGCGCTCGCCCCGGACCGGGACAAACAGTCCGGCTTTGTTCTTCATCTCGACGGCTTCCGCCGCGAGGCCGACGACCTCGAGGTCCCCGGCTTCTCCGGCCAGCCCGGCGCGCCCAAGGGCGAACTTCTCAACTCCGACCTCTCCGCCAAGGGCGCCTCCGCCGGGCTTAGCTACGTGAGCGAACCGCTCGACGCCGGGCTCAACTACAACGGCTTCGACACCCGCTACGGCGTGCCCAACGAGGAGACGGTCGAGATCGCGCTCCGCCAGCGCCGTCTCGACGCCTCCGCCGACTACACCGGCGAATTCGGCGTCTTCAGCGGCGCGCGCGCCAAGTTCGGCTACTCGGACTACGAGCATCGCGAGCTCGAGGGCGCGGAGGTCGGCACGACCATCGGCCAGGAAGGCTTCGACGGACGCATCGAGCTGCTTCACGGCGACCCCGCGGCGTGGAACGGCGCCGTCGGGGTCCAGCTCGGCCACACGGACCTCTCCGCGCTCGGCGAGGAGGCCTTCCTGCCGACCCACGCCACCGACAACGCCGCGCTCTTCGTCTTCGAGGAGCTCGTCCGCGACCGCGTCACCTGGCAGGCCGGCGCGCGCCTGGAGCGACGCCGCATCGAGGCCGAGGCCTTTGCGAGCCCGGGCGGCGCCGCCTCCGGTCCGCGCGACGACGACCGCTCCACGCTCTCCGGCTCGCTCGGGGCGATCCACACGCTCAACCCCGACTACAAGCTGGCCTGGAGCCTCAGCGCCACCGAGCGCGCCCCCACCGGCCAGGAACTCTACGCCGACGGCCCCCACGTCGGCACCGCCGCCTACGAGATCGGCGACGCCGCCTTCGACGACGAGCGCAGTCTCGGCGGCGAGCTTTCCCTGCGCAAAGTGACCGGCCTCGTCACCGGTTCGCTCACCGGCTACGTCAACGCCTTCGACGGCTATATCTTCGAGGAGGGAACAGGCGTCTCGGTGGACGAGACCAACACGCCCGACCCGGCGGGCGGGCTCCAGCGCACGCGCTTCGCCCAGCGCGACGCGCTCTTCTACGGCGCCGAGGCCGAGGCCGTGTGGCACCTCCACCAGGCCCCGCGCCACACGCTCGATCTCACCACCGCGCTCGACTACGTGCGCGCCCGGGAGGAAGACGGCCGGGATCTGCCGCGCATCCCGCCGCTCAAGGCCCGCCTCGCCCTCGACTGGCGCCGCGCCGCCTGGAGCGCGGGCGCGGACCTGGTGGCCATCGCGAAACAGGACGAGACCGCCCCGGGCGAAACTCCGACCGACGGCTACGCCCTGCTCGGCCTTCACGCCGGGTATCGTCTCGGCACCCCGCTCGCCGCCTACGACTTCTTCGTGCGCGTCGAAAACCTGACCGACGAGGAGGCCCGCGTGCACACGTCCTTCCTCAAGGACATCGCCCCGCTCCCGGGCCGCGCCTTCACCGCCGGAGTCCGGGCGAGCTTCTGAGCCTAGCGGTCCAGCGCGACCGCCAGCATGAGCTCGCGCGGCAATCCCGCCTGCGCGGCGAGCAACACCGACGCCCTCTGGCGCGCGGCCTTGTCGGCCGACGCCAGGGCGCGTCCCACCAGGACCGGCAGCTCCGGGCCGGAGACCCGACGGACGCGCTCTTCCCACTTTCGGGCCGACGCGTCGTCGTTCCGGCTCATCGCGAGCGCCCACATCGACACGCAAGCCGAGGAGGCGGGCGCCGCACCCTCGCCCGCGAGGCGTTCCATCGCGGCGAACAGCTCGGTGTGCCGCGCCGGCCAGGCCACCGCCGCCAGACGATGCCAGCGCGGGGCGTCCATCGCCGAGGCGGAGATTTCCCTCAGTCTGCCCGCCGCCTCCCCGGGATCGCGCGCCAGCGTCACCCGCCAGTCGGCGAACCACGCGTCGAACGCGCCCAGCCGCCCCTTGTGACGCTGAACCCAGATCCACGCGTCGCGGTCGAGCCCGGCCCTCACCCACATCTCCAGCCCCAAAAACACCTCCGCGACATCCGGTCCCCCGTCCGCTTCGATCGCGTGCAGGGCGGCGCCCATCTCGGCGACGCGTCCTTCCGCCTCGCCGCGCACCGCGGCCAGCCAGCCCGCCTCCTTGCCGCGGGCCGATTCCGCCGCCCGCGCGATATGCGCCGAAAGCGCGGGCATCGTCGCCGCGTCGGCCTGCGCGAGCGCGAGGCGCAGCGCGCAGATCCACATGCCGCGACGGGCGGGATCGCGCCGCATCTCCGACAAGGCGAAACGCGTCAGCCCCTCGGAATCCTCCGCGCTCACCAGCGCGTCATGCACGAAAATCGACGGATCGACCGTCACCGACGCGAGCATCGCCATCGCCTCGTCGAATCGCCCCGCCTCGGCCAGCCGGCGTCCCATGCGCCAGCGCGGCGCCGGCGCGTCCGGTCGCACAGCCAGAGCGGACACATACGCCACGCGCGCCGTCTCCCAGTTTCCCGCCCGCTCCGCCGCGACGCCTTCCGCAAAAAACCGCTCCGCCCGCCAGAGCCGGAACCGCCCGAACGGACGCCAGGCCTCGGGCACACCGGGCGCCCACTGCGCGACGCAAAGCAGCAAAAGGACCGCCCCCGCGATCAGACCGACCCACGCCAGGACGATGCCGGACCAGGACAGCCCCGAGGGCTTTTCGTAATCCGCGCTCACCCCGCCCCAGCCGGCGGGCGTCACCACCGGGATCAGTCCGTCCGGCGCGTCGGGGTGGCGACGAAAAACCCGCGAAAGAAACACAAAAAATCCTCAGGCGCGCCGGCGGCGGCGCAGAGCGAACGGGGCGAGCAAGACGCCCAGGCTCAGCGCCGTGTGCGGCTCGGGCACCGGGATCGCCGAGGTGATCGGGGAGGAATAGATGAAGCTGCTCGTCAGGCCGCTGAGACCGAGCGTATCTTGGTTCACCGTGTTCTGCGTGTTCGACGTCACGACCGTTAACGTAAAGGCCGAATTCGAATTAAAACCGAACCCCGTGCCCATCACGGCGGCGCTGTTCACCGCGGCGGCGAAATCGGCGAAAGACACCGCCCAGGTCAACAAGCCGTCCGTCGTTCCCTTGCCGTCCAAGTCGTAGGACGTGCCCAGCGTCGTGTTCGTCGCCGACGCGTTCATGTAGGTGTAATTCGTGTTCAGCGTGGCGGCATAGGCGTTGATCGGCAGGGTGCTCTGCCCGCCCGTGCTGTAGACCATGCTGGCGTTCGACGGCCCGATGTTCTGGGTGTTGTCGTTTTGGTTGGCCGCATTCGCGATCACCAACTGCCATTGGTTCGATTGCTGCGAGATATGATCCATGCCGACCCAGAGATCGACGGAGCTATCTCCGTCGAAATTAAACCCGAACCAGGTCGCCTGCTTGAGATTGCTTTCCGTGCCGGCCAGCGCCTCTAGGCGCACGCGAAACCCGATGTTTTGAACGCCGCCGATCGTGCCGTATCCGAAATAGGCCGCGGGGGACGCCGTGGTGCCGACGATCTCGCACACCGCCTGGCCGGTCTGGGAGTCGTTCAGCGGGTCGGTCATGTAGCCGCCGCCCGTGGCCATGATCGGGCGCCATCCGTTGGCCACCGTATCCGCTCCGCCCAAGCTGAGGGTCTGGGCCTGTGCGGCAGAGGCCAGAAGGCCGGCGAGCAGGGAGAGGGAAAGGACCGAAGAGGATCCGGAGGACAGACGTTGAACCATGAATACCACATGAAGGGAAAACGGACCGGCCGCACGTTTCTTGAGCGGCAAAAAGGCCGAATTATAAAAATTATATCATCCACGAGGTGTTTCCCGACCTCCGGTAATACGCTGGAAAAACCCGAAGCGCGCAGGTAACCCCAAAGCTCCACAAACGCGGATCAAAAGAGACGGCCCCGGTCGTCTCGAAACATCCGGATCGGGGCGAAAGCCCCTCCTCATGGCCCATATGAAAAAAGCTTTGTTCGCCCTCGCCCTGCTCGCCGGATCGGCCTCGGCCGCCACCGACGAGACGGCCGCCCCCAAGCCCGTGAATCTCACCCGCCTCCTCGGCGGCGCCAAGATCCAGATGATCGATCCGGACAACGGTTCCGTCATTCCCCGGGCCGGCATCAGCGCCGCCATCGACGACGACGTGTCCTCCGGCTGGACCCCTCCCGTGGGCAAGACCCTCCTCCTGATCTCGCTCCCCCAGGAGGCCGACCTGAATTCCTTCAGCCTCTTCGCGCCCGGCGCCGAGGGCTCCTTCGGCGTCCACATGCTGTCCTCGCCCGACGAGGCGCTCCAGGCCGCCGCCTCCGGCAAGCCCGCCTTCTCCGGCAACTTCGGCGACGCCTCCGCGCCGGCCGGATCGCCCGCCACCGGACGCTACATGCTGATCGAGCTCGATCTCACCGCCACCGCCCCCCTTCGCAGCTTCGACTCCATCGGCGTGCCCAAGCCCGGCCCGGGCAGCGTGGTCAGCGTCGTCTCGCCCGTCAGCGGCGAGCAGAACGCGGGCTCCAGCAAGGACGGGGAAATCATGGAGGTGAATTTCGCCGCCGAGTCGCTCGGCGGAAAAATCGCCGACGACGCGGACCCCGCGCTCAAGGCGGTCATCGACGGCGACAACGCCACCAAGGGCTCCGTCGTCATCGCCGCCAACAAGCCCGAGCAGGGGCTGATCCAGCTCGCCGCCGCCGTCGAGGTGAAGCACGTGTCCCTCTCCTTCGAGGAGGCCAAGGGCAAGGTCACCTTCGTCGCCACCGACGACGAGCACCCGAACGGCCGCGTGATCGGCGAGGCCCAGCTCGACGGCACGAGCAAGACCCTCACGATCGACGTGCCCGGCATCACCGCCCAGGGCGTCTCGATCCTCTGGGAGCCGACGGACGGCTCCCCCCTCGTCGTCGGCGAGATCGGCGTCTTCGCCCTCGCCCGCGTGCGCCGCGAACCGCTGCCCGGGGACAACAACATCCCTTCCATGCGCGTCCAAAGCGCGGGCGAAGCCGACCCCGGCTCGGGCGCGGCCAAGCCGCCGGTGAACCCCCCGACGCCGCCGCCCGCGCCGCCGCCGGTCATCCTGCCGCCCATCAAGGATGTCAGCCCCTGATCCGGTCGCGCGTCTTCGCAATCTCGACGCCCCGGCCCTCGGGGCGGCGGCCCTCGCCGCCGCCCACGTGGTCCTTGCCTGGCTCCGGCCGGACTGGCTCCTCCCCCTTGTTCTCGGCTGGGTCGCGCTCGCGGCCTGGCACCCCCGGCTCAGGCATGTCTTTGCGCCGCGTGTCCTGCTCGCGATCACCGGGCTGGTCGCTTTCGTGGCCTTGAAGGATCTGGCGACCCCCGGGCCCTTCGCCGCCGAGCTTTCCCGGCTGGACCCCGCGGCCGCTCCGGTCTCCGTCCGCCAGCCCGACTGGCCCCGCGTGCTCGTCTCGCTCGGCCGCCTCGCCGCCATCCTCCTCGCGCTGCCCGTGCTGCGCGCGCTGCTCGCCCGGGCCCGCCTCGCCCTCTCCGCCGCGCTGGGCCTGGCCCTGGCCCAGGCCGCGATCGCGCTCGTCCTGCTCGCCCGGCCGGGGGGCGCCGCGGACCCCGGCGACGCGTTCCGGCTCGGCGAGGTCGCGAGCCGCAACCCGGCCTCCGGCGCCTTCGCCCTCGGCGCCCTGCTCGCCCTCGCCGCCGGCCTCTTCGCCTGGCGGGAAGGACGCCGCACGGCCCTCGCCGCCTTCGTCGCCGCCGGCCTGTGCGCCGCCGCCGTCCTCTCCCTGGGCTCCCGCGGAGGCCTCGTCGCCCTCGCCGCGGGCGCGGCGTTCCTGCTGTATCAGGAATTCCGCGACAACCCCCGCCGCGCGCTCGCCCTCGGGGGCGCGCTCCTCCTCATGCTTCTCCTGCTCGCCCCGGCCGCGCTCGACCGCCTCGTGGCCGGCGGCGAAAGCTACCGCGCGGAGCTCGCCGTCTCCAGCCTCCGCGCCCTGGCCGCCGCCCCCGCCGGAGGATTGGGGCTCGGGGGATTCGCGCCCGGCTTCGCCCTCTTCGGCGGCCACGTGCCGGCCGAGGGCATGCGCGTCGCCCATCCGGACTGCGGCTGGATTCTGCTTCTCGTCGAATGGGGTCCGCTCGGGCTCGCGGCGGCGGCCTGCGCCGCCTTCGTGATCTTGCGGCCCTCCGGCGGAGGGGATCGACGTCCGGACCTTCCCTGGGCCTCGGCGGGGCTCGCGGCCTGGGCGGTCGCGGCGCTGGGCGACATCTCGTTCCACCGCGAGGTTCTTCTGGTGATCGGACTCCCCCTCCTCGCGCTTCGGTTTCCCGACACCCGCGACGAGGACGAGGCCCGGTCGCCCCGCCTCGCGCCACTTCTCGTCGGCCTCCTCGCCCTCGGGGCTGGCGCCGCGGCCTGGTGGGGCGGATCGCGCCTCCGCGCCGCCCACGACCCGGCTCGCGCCGACGACCGGACCGCCGCGTCGCTTCCCCTCGACCCCGCCTCGCGCCACCTTGCGGGCAACCGGGCCCTCGCGCGGGGCGACGTCGAGCGCGCCGCCGCCGACTACACCGTCGCCGCCGCGCTCGAGCCCGCCAACAGCGTGGCGATCCAGGCCTACGCCCGTGCGATCACCGCGGGACGGCCCGAACTCGCGCTGCCGCTTTGGCGGCGTCTCTTCGCCGGCGCTTCGCTCCGGGCCGCTTCCCTGCTGGAGAAGGAACTGGCCCGTCCCGACACCCGCGACGCCGCCTACTGGCTTCGAGCGCTCCCCGACTCGCCCGCCCTGTGGATATTGCCGGCGGACAGCGAACTGCCCGGCGCCCAAAACGCCTACGAGCGCTGGCGCGCCCAGCCGGCGAAGACCAAGGCCGCCTCCCGGTGGCGCGCCGTCCTCGGCGCCAGCGCGCGCTGGGGCTCCGTCCGCGAATTCAACGACTGGCTGCACGCGGCGCCCCCGCCCGGCAACGCGACCGACGCCGCCGAAGGCGCGGATATCCTGCTCCGCCTGTCCCGCGGCGATCTCGCCTGGCCGTGGCTGGCCCGCCGGTTCCCGCCGCCCGCGCCCTCGCGACCGCAGGCGACGGATCCGGCGCTCGCCGTGTTCGTGCGCGCCCACCCGGACGACGCCGTGGCCGCGCTTCGCCTGCTCGGGCAAACCGAGTCCGCGGACGAGCGGATCGCCCTGCTCCGTAGCCTGGTGGCCCGGCCCGATTCGGCGCCGGCTTTTCGCGTTCGCCTCGCCCACGAGCTCGACGCGGCCGGTCGGCGTGCCGAGGCGCTGGCGCTGCTCCGATCGGCCGCCGGGACGCTTGCCCAGACCCCGTGAGCCCCGCCCGGGCGGACGCGCGGCTCACGAACCGCGATGGTAGGCGTAGTGGTAGGAGTAGTAGTAGCGCCCGCCCTCGGGACGCACGCGATTGAACACGATGCCGACGTCGTTCGCGCCCCGCAGCTTCACCGCGGCGAGCGATTTTTCCGCCTGGCGGAGCGGCGTGTGGCGCATGCGCACCACGAAAAGCACGCGGCTGGCGAGCGGCAGGAAATGGCCGGTGTCGTCCACCGGCCCCATCGGGGCCGAGTCCATGATCACGATCTCGAAACGCCGGCGCAGATTCGCCAGGCAACCCGTGATGTCGCTCGTGCTGATCAGCTCGTTCACGTGGCCGTCCGATCTGCCGGCCGCGATCATCGAAAGATTGGCCTCGGACGTCGGGCGCAACACGGTGTCGAGGTCGGCTTTTTCCTCGAGCATCTCGCAAAAGCCGGGGCTGATCGCCCCCGAGGACAGGGCGCGGTGCAAACGGCCGCGACGGAGGTCGCCGTCGATGAGCAGCACCTTTTTCCCGGTCCGCGCGAAGGCGCGGGCGAGGTTCAACGCCACCTCGGATTTGCCCTCGGACGGCAGGGCGCTGGTGACCAGGAAAAGCGGGGCTGGCTCGGCCGGCAGCCCCATCGCGACGATGGAGCGGAGCCGGCGGAAGGCCTCCTCGAAGACCGACTCGGTGAAACGACGCCGGCCGGCCGAGGCGGGGCCGCTCGGCAGCTGGGGAACCTCGACGAAGCCGCGGCAGCCGAGGCGCTCCACCGTCTCCTCCACCGTGTAGCTGCGCTGGTCCAGACGCATGGCGAGCAGGAGCAGGCCGAGTCCGCCGGCCACGCCGGCGAGCGCGCCCGAAACCAGGCGCGAGCGCAAGGCCCGGTCCACCTCCTGCGCGGGCGAGGCAGCCTGGAGAACCTGCACGAGCTCCTGGTCCACGCCCTTGCGCGCGTCGAGGTTTTGCAGCGAGCCGAGCAGGCGGTCGTAGAGCGCGCGGGTGCGTTCCAGCGAGCTGCGGATCTTCTCGAACTCCGCCTCCACGCCGGACGACTCGAGCGAGCGGCCCTCCCACTCCTTGATCGATTTGGTCAGGCCCTCCAGCTCGGCCTCCAGCGCGAGGCGCTGTTCCTTGCGACGGGCGTTGGAGCGGGACACGCCCAGCGAGACCACGCGCTCGAACCGGGTGATTTCGTCGTCGAGCTGGACGATCTTCGGATGGATGGGGCGCAGCCCGCGCAGCAGGGTCTCGCGCTCCTGCGCGAGCTCGTCGAGCCGCATGCGGGCCTGCGTCAGCTCCGCCGGCTCGGCGATGCTCACGCCGCCCGCGGCGTTGATCTCGGCGCCGCCGCCCAGGCCGTTCTCCGCCGCGGTGCGCGCCCACGAATCCATCACGGACAGTCGCATGCGGAGCGAGGCCTCGCGGGATTTCAGGTCGGCGAGGAATCGCGCGCTCTCCAGCGCTTGCTGCTCCCAGTAGGCGATGTTGTTGCGCTCCTTGAAGCGGAGCAGGGTCTGCTCCTGGGCGGCGATGTCCTTCTCGAGGCGCGAAAGCTCCGCGGAGATCTGCTCGATCGTCGCCTGCGAGGTCACCATGCGACGCTCGCGCTTGAACTGCATGAACTCGGCCATCAGCGCGTCGAGGAACGCGCGGCAGTAGACCGCGTCGCCGCTCCTGGCCGAAAGCGAGAAGATCGCCGTCTGGGGCACGACCTTGATCTCGATCTGCGCGTCGCCCTTCAGCCCGGGCTGCTCGAGCTCCACGCGCTGACGGGCGCGCTCGACGACCTCCTGGCTGCGCATGATCTCGGTCTGCGTGCCCAGATAGTTCGCCAGCTCCTCGGCGTAGGCGCTCGACGCGTCGGGCAGGTTCACGCGCCCGCTGACGAACATGCGCGAGTTGGAGGAAAACGCCACGGGCTCGCGCACCGTCCGCACGTAGGACCATGCGGCCCCGGCCGCGGCGCCCACGAGGATGAGCCAGGCGTGGCGCCAGGCGCGCGGCGAGACGAGCGGGGAGTGGGGGGCGTCGGCGGAGGACGACGAGGGGGCGGGGGAGGAGGCGTTCACCAGTTTACCATGCGCTCGTCGACGATGATGAAATCGCCGTCCATGAGCTGCACGTCCTTGTCGATGCGTCCGCGGTTCAAGACCTCGCGCAGGTCCACCTTGATCGTCCGGGTCTCGCCGCCCTCGCGGCGCACGATGCGCACGTTGCGGGGGTCGGCGAAATCGGCGAGCCCCCCGGCGGCGAGGATGGTCTGGCCGAGCGTCGGTTTTTCCGAGAGGTCGATCTCCACCGGCCCCACGCGACGCACCTGGCCGGCGAGATGCACGCGGCCCCGGTTGACCGCGCCCTGGCTGAACGCGAGCACCTCCACGCGCACGGTCGCCGTGATGTAGAACTTCGCCTCCAGCTCCGACTTGATCGAGGCCACGAGCTCGGGGAGCAGCCGGCCCGCCGCCTTCATCGGCCCGTGGTAGGGGATGTCGACCATGCCGGTGTTGCTGATCGCCAGCTCGACCGGCCGGTCGCCGTCCTCGACCACCTGGTAGCGCAGGCGGTCGCCGACCTCGAGCGGCCGCTGCTCGGCCGACGGAAGCTCCGCGCCCCGCGCGACGGCGAGGGCGGAAACGAAAGCGAGGAAAGCAAGTCGCCTGGACACGGTCAGAAGGTGTAGCGCACCGAGAAATAGACGCGGTGCTGGGAATAGTCGGCGCCGGACAGGTCCGAGAACTTGTCGCAGGAGCTGGCGCCCACCGTCAGGTCGAGCTTGCGGCCGAGCGGACGCCGCCCCTCGACGCCGATGTTGAAGCGCGTGAAGTCGTCGCCGCCGGGACCGGAGATCGAGACCCACTGCCAGCTCACCGGCACCACGATCTCCCAGCGCTGGATCGAGCTCAGCTTGGCGGTCACGGACAGCTCCGTGATCTCGTAGAAATTGGTCCCGTAGCCCTCGTCGATGTCATGGCGCGCCTGGAAGACGTAGGAGAAATTCTTCCGGAGCTGATGGGAGAGACTCGCCGAGGCGTAGACGCCGCTGAAGTCGTCGGTGTCGGCGATCGAGCCGCTCTGGTTGTAATTGGTCGACTGGAGGCCGCCGGCCGCCTCCACGCTCACGTTGCGGCTCAGCGCGGTCTGGCCGAAAAGGCCGATCGTGCGCGTGTTGGAATCGTTCTGGATCGGATCGTCGTAACGGTTCTGCGCGTAGGACGTCGCGACGCCGACGGAGGTGGCCGCCGTGAGGGGAAACACCGCCCGCAGGCCCACGCCCCGGCTCCAGTAGTCGATCTGCGAGTTCTCCGACTGGGTGGCGAACTGCCGCCCGATGCTCGGGGTGAGCTGCCAGATCACGCGGTTCATGTCCCAGTCGATCTGGCTGCCCGCGTAGCCGTTGAAACGTCCGAAGCGCGCGGTGTCGCTGATCACCGGGCTCTGGACCGGATCCTCGCTCAGCTCCGCGCGCAGGAAGTTGCGGATGCGCAGCGGACCGGTGTAGATCGTGAAGCTGGTCTCGGTGCCGGGCAGGATGCTGTTGTAGTTCTCCGAGCCGTCTATGCCCGCGAGATAGCGCAGGTGCTCGAGGGAGGCGTCGAACTTCAGCTCGTTGCGCGCGCTCACCGGGTAGCGCAGGCTGGTCGACACCCCGGCGCGCAGGGCCAGACCGGCCTCGCCGTCGGAGGAGAGCTTCACGTTGTCGTTGTATTCAAGGCCTCCATACACCGCGGTCGTGAAGGTGACCGAGCTGGATTCCGTCCCGGTCGCGCCCCCGCCGGTCGTGCTGTCCGGCATCACCGTCGACTCGCGAACCCACGACTGCGCGGAAACCCCAGGCGCCGACGCCAGCAGCAGGAGCGCCGCGGCGCTCCACCGGCCGCTCCGCCCCGACGGGCGAACGCCGAGGGAACGGGGGCGAGGAAAACAGGAAACGCGTGAGAAGTCTGGAGTAAGGGAAGGCATGGCGCGGAAGACCCGAGGCAGGTCACCCGAGGGAGTTTCATGCAACTGTCAAAGATTCATCAAGCACCCCTAAACTGCATGATAATAAATATCATACAAGCCTCCATACGGGCCTATCAAGCAAGGGGTGCAATACCCGGTCTTTTTACAAAGCCCCCTTTGATTAAATCCGATCACACGCATCTGCGCCCATCTCGCCACTCGGCGCCCTTGACCGAAAAACGCCCCTTTTTGCTCCGCGGCCTGTTCTCATGCCTTGTCGGGAACTCCGCGCCCGTGTTTTCCCGCTTCACGCTGCGCCCGCTTCTTTTCTCACTCCACTCCCTTCTTCGCATCCACCCATGAGCACGACCTCCCGCCCGAAAAAAGTCGCCCTTCTCACCGCCGGCGGCCTCGCCCCCTGCCTTAGCTCCGCCGTCGGCGGCCTTATCGAGCGCTACACCGAGATCGCGCCCGACATCGAGATCATCGCCTACCACGGCGGCTACAAAGGACTCCTCCTCGGCGACAGCTACAAGATCGGCCCCGCCGAGCGCGCCGCCGCCCCCGTCCTCCACAAGCATGGCGGCTCTCCTATCGGAAACTCGCGCGTGAAGCTCACCAACGTGAAGGACTGCGTGAAGCGCGGCCTCGTGAAAGAAGGCCAGGACCCGCAAAAAATCGCCGCCGACCAGCTCGTGAAGGACGGGGTCGACATCCTCCACACCATCGGCGGAGACGACACCAACACCGCCGCCGCCGACCTCGCCGCCTTCCTCGCCAAGAACAACTACGGCCTCACCGTCATCGGCCTCCCCAAGACCATCGACAACGACGTCTTCCCCATCCGCCAGTCCCTCGGCGCCTGGACCGCCGCCGAGCAGGGCGCGCGCTACTTCCGCAACGTCGTCGCCGAGCACAACGCCAACCCGCGCATGCTCATCATCCACGAGGTCATGGGTCGCAACTGCGGCTGGCTCACCGCCGCCACCGCCGCCGAATACCGCAAGCTCCTCGACCGCGAGCAATTCGCGCCCGGCCTCGGCCTCTCCCGCGACAACCTCGAGGTCCACGCCGTCTACATCCCCGAGGCCTCCATCGACCTCGCCGCCGAGGCCGCCCGCCTCAAGGCCGTCATGGACGGGCACGACAACGTGAACATCTTCATCTCCGAGGGCGCCGGCGTGGAGGCCATCGTCGCCGAGATGCAGGCCAAGGGCCAGGAGGTCCCCCGCGACGCCTTCGGCCACATCAAGCTCGACGCCGTCAACCCCGGCAAATGGTTCGGCGAACAGTTCGCCAAGCAGCTCGGCGCCGAAAAGGTCCTCGTCCAAAAGTCCGGCTACTTCGCCCGCGCCGCCGCCGCCAACGCCGACGACCTCCGCCTCATCAAGAGCTGCACCGACCTCGCCGTGGAGTGCGCCCTCCGTCGCGAGAGCGGCGTCATCGGGCACGACGAGGACAAGGGCGGCGTCCTCCGCGCCATCGAGTTCCCCCGCATCAAGGGCGGCAAACCCTTCGACATCGCCACGCCCTGGTTCGGCGAGCTCCTCGCCGGCATCGGCCAGCCCCAGGGAGCCAAGGTCCACGTCGCCCACTGACCGAGGCAGGCCGCCCGCTCCGCCTTCCCGCGCAAACCGGACACCGGGTCGGACAAAGGGGCGACGCGGTCCTCGCCGCGTTTCGTGCACCACACCTCCTCCCCCTCCCGTCTCCGACGCCCGCGCCACCCCGGCGCGGGCGTTTTCATACCGGACGTTCACCCCCGGAACATCCAAATACCAAAGTTATCCACGTCCGAACGGACCAGGTAGCACGAACCTATGGAATCGGACCTCGCCGACATGCTAGGATGGAACATGAGCCGATTCATTCCGACCTCCCTCGCCCGTCTCGCCGCCCTCCTCGGACTCGCCTCCGCCGCCTCCGCGGCCCCGGAAACCGCGGCGCTCCTGCTAAAACCCGCCGCGGGCGCGTCCGAAACCGCGCTGACCGCGCTCCTGTCCTCCAACGGCGCCCGCGAGGCCGGACGCATCGCCGGCATCGGCGTCCGCATCCTCCACGTTCCCGCCCCCGCGGCCGCCCGGATCGAGCAAGCCTTGGGCGCGAGCGCCTTGGTCGACTACGTCGAGCCCGACGCCACCGCCCAGGCCTTCGCCACGCCCAACGACCCCTACTTTCCCCAGCAGTGGCACCTCGCCAAGATGCAGACCCCGTCCGCCTGGGACCTCACCGTCGGCGCCTCCTCCGTGATCATCGCCGTGGTCGACACCGGCGCGAACGCCGCCCACCCCGACCTCGCCGGACGGCTCCTGCCCGGCTACGATTTCGTCAACAACGACAACGACCCCTCCGACGACAACGGCCACGGCACCGCCGTCGCGGGCGTCGCCGCCGCCTCCGCCAACAACGCCCTCGGCGTCGCCGGCGTCTCGTGGGGCTCCCCCGTCCTGCCGGTCAAGGTCCTCAACGCCTCCGGCTCCGGCGCCTACTCCGCCATCGCCCAGGGCGTCACCTACGCCGCCGACCGGGGCGCGCGCATCATCAACCTCAGCCTCGGCGGCACCACCTCCTCGCGGACCCTGCAGGACGCGGTGAACTACGCCTGGGGCAAATCCGCGGTGATCATCGCCGCCGCCGGCAACAACGGCAACAGCATCGCCTGCTATCCCGGCGCCTGCGCCAACGTCGTGGCCGTATCCGCGACGGACGCCTCCGATCTGCGCCCCTCCTGGTCCAACTACGGCTCCTACGTCGACCTCTCCGCCCCCGGCGTCTCCATCCTCACCCTGTATTCAAGCAACGGTTACGCCTTCTGGGACGGCACCTCCTTCTCCAGCCCGGCCGCCGCCGGCGTCGCCTCCCTCGTCGCCTCCGCCTGGCCCCGCGCCACGAACGCCCGGATCGTCGACCTCCTCCTCAAGAACGCGGACGACATCGGCGCCGCCGGCTACGATGTCTACTACGGCCAGGGCCGCGTGAACGCCGCCCGCGCCGTGCAGGCCGCCCAGGCCCTGGCCTCCGACGCCACCGCCCCCTTCGCCGCCATCACCTCGCCGTCCGACGGCTCGAAGCTGTCGGGCAAGAGCGCCTCCATCTCCGTGACCGCGACCGACAACGTCGGCGTGACGCGCATCGACCTCCAGATCGACGGTCGTGCCTTCGGCTCCGTCGCCGGCTCCTCCGCCACCTTCGCGTGGAACACCACCAAGGTCGCCGCCGGCGCCCACACCCTGCAGGCCTTCGCCACCGACGCCGCCGGCAACGTGGGCGCGTCCGCCATCGTCACCGTCTACAAGTAGGCCACGGAAGCCGACTTCCCCGGCCTGGAACGCCGCGCCTTCGGGCGCGGCGTTTTTTTTGCCCGGCTTCGCCCCCTCGGAAGCCGGCCCGGGAGGGCGTCCGGTCCCTCCGCGCGATTTTTTCGGCAAACGCTTGGCGTCGCGCATCCGCCCGCGCAGCCTCCGCCGCGATCCCGCCTTCACCATGGTCTCCGCCATCTTTCGCACCTTCGCCTTCCTCCTTATCCTGTTCCTGGTCGTCTACATCGGCACCGAGAACACGCACCAGATCGCCTTCCGCTTCGGCCTTCTTCTCGACAAGCCCGCCCAGACCTCCGCCGCGCTCGTCTACTTCGCGGTCTTTTCCGTCGGCGTCGTCGGCGGCACCCTGCTCAACGCCGGCCGCGCCTCCTCGGGCGGCGGACGCTCCTCCGGCTCCGACCGCGAGGGCGGCTCGCGCTCGAAGAAAAAGTAAGACCGCCCGCCGGACCGCGCCGCGCGCGGTCCCGTCCGCGGCTAGACGCCGAAAAACGCCCGCGCGTTCGCCGTCGAGCGCGCGGCGATCTCCTCCGCCGACACCCCCAGAGCCAGCGCCGCCGCCTCCGCGGTGAAGCGCAGGTAGGCCGGCTCGTTCGCCTTCCCGCGGTGCGGCACGGGCGTGAGGTAGGGCGCGTCCGTCTCGAGCATCAGCCGCCCGATCCCTTGCGCGACCATCGCCGCCCGGACCGTGTCGGCGTTTTTATACGTCACCACGCCGGTGAAGGAGCCTCGCCCGCCGCGCCGCGTCAGCTCGGCCATCTCGGCCGGCCCCTCGGTGAAGCAGTGGAACACCACGCGATCCCACCTCACGCCGCTCGCGTCGATCATCTCCACGCACTCCGCGAAAGCCCCGCGCGAATGCACCACCAGCGGGCACCCGAGCCGCTCCGCGATCCGCAACTGCGCCTCGAAGGCCGCGCGCTGCCACGCGAAGATTTTTTCCGCACGCGCCGCGTCGTCCTTCGGCAGATGAAAGCGATCCAGCCCGCACTCGCCGAGCGCCACCGGCCGCGCGCCGTCGCCGTGCCAAAACGCCCCGAGCTGCGCGATCTCCTCGCTCCATCGCTCGTCCACCGAGCAGGGATGAAGCCCCGCCGTGTAGAAAACCGTCCCCGCGTGCTTCGCCGCCAGCCCGCGATACCGCGCCCAGTCCTCGGTCGAGGTGCCGATCGTGATGAGGCGCGCCACGCCGGCCTCGCGGGCCCGCGCGAGCACCGCGTCGGTCTCCCCGCGCTTGTCGAAGCTCTCCAGATGCGTGTGCGAATCGATCAGTTCCATCAGGGGATTGGCCACAAAAGGCGCCAAAGTCTCAAAACGAAATCACCGCCCCCGCCGCTTATGCGTGTTTCGGGCCTTTTGTGGCGATTCCCTCCGGCCTCAGCCGTAGCGCTCGTCCAGATACGCCAGCAGAGCCCCCGCGCCCAGCTCCACGCCCGTCACGCGCCGCGTGAGCGCGAAGGCGTCCTCGCGCCGCCCGTGCGCATGGACCTCCGCGCGCAGCCAGCCGAGCAGGCGCCCGAAATCGCCCCGGGCGAAATCGTCCTCCACGCCGGGCAGCCTCGTCTTCGCCGCCGACCAGAGCTGCGCCGAGATCATGTTGCCCAGCGTGTAGCTCGGGAAGTAGCCGAAGGCCCCGCCGCTCCAATGCACGTCCTGCAACACGCCCTCGCCCGCGTGCGCCGGCCGGCGACCGAACAGCTCCTCCGCCAGCGCGTCCCAGGCCTCGGGCAGCTCGGCGACCTTCAGGGTTCCGGCGAAAAGCCGTTTCTCCAGGTCGAACCGGAGCAGGATGTGGAGGTTGTAGTGAACCTCGTCGGCGTCGACGCGGATCATGCCGCCCGGCTCGACCGCGTTGGCCGCGGCGTGTAACTGATCTCCGGATACGCCGTCCAGCGGACCCGGGAAGGCCGCGCGCAGCTCCGGCTCCAGCCAGCGCCAGAAAGCCCGCGAGCGCGCCACCTGGTTTTCCCAAAGACGGCTTTGCGACTCGTGCGCCGCCATGCCCGCGGCGAGCGCCAGCGCCGTGCCCGCATGCTCGCCCGGCAGGCCCTGCTCGTAGAGCCCGTGACCCGCCTCGTGGATGGAACTGTAGAGCGCGTCGAGCGGGTTGTCGGCGTCGAAACGCGTCGTGAGGCGCACGTCGTCGCCCGAGCCCTCGCAGAAGGGATGGAGGGAGACGTCGAGCCGTCCGCGCTCGTAATCGAAGCCGAGCCGGGCCGTGACGCGCCTCACCAGCTCGCGCTGCGCCGCGACGTCGAAGCCCTTCAATTGAACCGGAACCGCGCCGCCCGCCCGCGCCGCCTCGGCCTTGGCGTCGATCCGGCGCACTAGGGGCACCAGGCCGGCGCGCAGCTCTGAAAAGAGGACGTCGATCGCCTCGGCCGTCAGGCCGGGGTCGTGCTTGTCGATCGCGAGATCGTAGGGCCGCTCCCCGTAGCCGAGCAGCTCCGCCTCGCGCCGCGCGAGCGCGAGGTGTTTTTCCAAAAAGGGCGCGAAGGCCGGAAAATCCCGCGCCGCGCGCGCCGCCGCCCAGGCGTGGTAAGCCTCGCTGCCGAGTCGCGCCTTCTCCGCCACGAGCTCCGCCGGCAGCTTCGTCGCGCGGTCGTGGTCGCGCCGCGCCGCCGCCACGACCACGCGCGCGTCCTCGTCCAGCGCGCCCGCCGGGGCCGCCTCGCAGGCCGCGATCGCGGCGCCGAGCCCGGCCGCCGTGCCCTCGGCGTGGGCCAGCTCCGCCAGCAAGGCCATCTGCTCGCCGCGCTGCGCGGCCGCGCCGGGGGGCAGGTTGACCTGTTCGTCCCAGCCGAGGTGGCCGGCGACCGAGCCAAGCAGATGAACGCGCCGCAACCGCGCCCGAAGTTCCGAATACGCCGCCAGTTCGTTTGCCATGCGCCGGACCCTGTCGCGCCGCGCCCCGGCCGCAAGCCCGCCGCGGCGTTGGAAACAAGTCCCCGCCCTTCCACCGTCCGCGGCGACTTCCGCCTTCCCTTCGCCGCCGGACCTTCGGCATTGCTCATGCGCCATGCTCGCCTCCCCCCTTTCCCGTCTCCGTCTCGTCGGCTGCCTCGAAGGCGTTTCCTTTCTCGTGCTTCTGCTCGTGGCGATGCCCTTGAAGTATTTCGCGGACCAGCCGCTCGCGGTGCGCTATGTCGGCATGGCGCACGGAATTCTTTTTCTGCTCTATCTGCTCGCGCTCGCGCCCGTGGCGCTCGACCACCGCTGGAAGGCCCGGACCCTCGCCTTGGCCGTTCTCGCCAGCCTGCTCCCGGCCGGGCCTTTCGTCTTCGACGCCAAGGTGTTGAAACCCCTCGGAAAGCGGACCGGCTGATCCCGCGGCCAGCCCCGCCTTGCACCGGGCCTTTTTCCTAACGAGCCTCCGGGATCGCCCGCGCCGTGATCCCTCCGGAAAAACACCTCTCCTACGCCCTCGGCTTCCTGGAACTCGGCCTGACGGACGAGGCGCGCGAAGAACTCGCCGCGCTCGCGCCCGAGCATCTCTCGCGGCCGGACTCGCTGACGGTGCGGATGGAGATCGCGATGGCGGAGGAGACCTGGGACGAGGTGATCGCCCTCGCTCCCGAGCTCATCGGACACGACGCCGCCCAGGAACGACCCTGGGTGGCCTGGGCCTACGCCCTCCGTGAGCAGGAGCGCATCGCCGAGGCCCGGGAGACCCTGCTCGCCGGCTCGCGCCTGATCAAGGACCCCACCCCGCTCGTGGCCTACAACCTCGCCTGCTACGCCTGCCTGCTCGGCGACATCCCCGAGGCCAGCCGCTTGCTCGCGGTGGTGATCGCCCGCGACAAGAGCTGGCGCGAGGTCGCCCGCGAAGATCCCGACCTGGCCCCGCTCCTCTCCTCGAAAAAGTAACCCCGCGCGCCCGCCGCGCCGTCGCTTTCGCGTGGCCTTGGCCCGGCCGCCGCCTCTCACTCGCCGCTCCCCGATCAGAATGAATCCCGTCACTCCCCTGCGCGCCGTCCTCTCCTTGTTTTGCGCCGTCGGCCTCGCCGCGTCCCCCCTCCTCGCGACCGGCGTGATCCGGAACGCCCCCACCCTCAAGGGCTCGATCCCGCTGCCCGAGATCGACCTCGACGACCCGGCCGGCGTGCGCGTGATCAATCTCGCCGAACGCTTCGAGTTCCCCGCGATCTCCGGCGACTATGCCAAGGTCGCCACGCCCTTCGGCGATGTCTACCTGGAGTTTCTCCCCGCCGACGCGCCCGACACCGTCGCCAACTTCAAGTCCTACCTCGCCACCGACGCGACCTCCGCGGCCGACCTCATCAAGACCTACGACGGCGTCTTCGTGCACCGCTCCGTGAAGGACTTCGTCGTCCAGACCGGCGGCTACAAGCTCGCCTCGCCGCTCAGCCTCCTGACCGTCACGAAAAAGGCCGCGGTAAAAAACGAGTTCAAGGTCGCCAACACCCGCGGCACCCTCGCCATGGCCAAACTCGGCGGCCAGCCCGACTCCGCCACCAACGAGTGGTTCGTCAACCTCTCCGACAACCGCGCCAACCTCGACAACCAAAACGGCGGCTTCACCGTCTTCGCCCGCGTCCTGGGCGACGGCATGAAGGCCTTCGACCGGATCGCCGCCATCAAGGCCTACGACGTCGACGGCAGCGAATCGAACTTCGACCAGGTCCCCCTCCGCAACTACCGCGGCGGCGATCTCGCCCTCTCCTACTTCATCTTCTTCCCCACCCTTCGCGCCGTCGACGCCGCCTCCGTCCCCGCCGAGGCCAAGACCACCGCCGTCACCTACTCGATCCTCGGCAACGACAACCCCTCCGCCGCCGTCGCCACGCTGAAAGACGGCGTGCTGAAGATCGCCCCCGGCAAATTCGGCGGACGCGCCCTGATCACCGTCCGCGCCTCCGCCGCCAGCGGCCACTACGCCGACGAGGTCGTCACCGTCACCCGCGACGGGCCGCCGCGCGTGGTCAAGCAACTCCCCGCCGCGACCAAGGCCGCCCTCGGCTCCACCTTCACGCTCAACGCCGACATCACCGCCTGGCCCTTCGCGATCAAATGGCAGCGCCGCGCCGACGCCTCCTCCCCGTGGATCGACCTCGCCGAGTCCTCCGACGAGGCGCCCACGCCCTTCTCCGGCGTCCGCACCGAGACGCTCACCGTCCGCCTCGACGGCGAGGACGCCAACGAAGTGGGCGCCGCTCTCGCGCTCACCGGCAGCCAGTTCCGTTTTGTCCTGGCGAACACCGACGCCTTCGCCGCCCCGTCCGTGGATGGCGCGCCCACCACGCTCACCGTCACCACCACCCTCGCATTCGCCGGCAAGCTCGCCCCGAAGACCACCGCCGCCCTCGGCTCCACCTTCAGCCTCTCCGCCCCCGCGCTCGGCGGCACCTATCCCGCGCCGTCCTACCAATGGCAACGCAAGGCCCCGGGCGGCGAGTGGATCGACCTCGTCGACCTGAAGGACGCGGTCAAGGGCTCCGGCACCAACGACAATCCCGAGTTCCCCTCCGTCCACAGCGCCTTCTCCGGCGTCAAGACCGCCACGCTCGTCGTCCGCCTCACCGGTCCCGAGTCGCCCGCCGCGACCTCCACCGCGATCAGCACCCTCGACACGCTCGCCCTCCATCAGAACCAGTTCCGCTGCATCCTTTCCCATGATCGCGGCGAAGGCGTGGTCTCGCTCCCCGGCGCGCCCACCACCCTCGCCATCACCACCGTGCCCGTCGGCGTCGCCGCCCAGCCCGCCAAGCTCTTCTACGGCTTCCTTTCCCACGTCGAGGGCGACACGACCAACAAGACCACCCTCTCCGTCTCCGCCAAGGCCGCCGCGTCCAACACCCCGGTGAAATACCAGTGGCAGCGTCTCAACCCCGCCACCGGACAATGGGAAAACCTCGTCAACCACGTCGCGCCCGTCGCCGCCACCGACACCACTCCCGCCTCGCCCGGCGCGCCGACGCCCTACTCCGGCGTCACCACCGCCACGCTCACCGTGCGTCTCCCCTCGGACGCCAACACCGCCGTAGGCTACGGCCTCAATCTCGACGGCGCCCAATACCGCTGCGTGCTGGGCAACGTGCTTAAAAACGCCTCCGCACCCTTCGGCCCCGCCGCCGGCGAGGCGGTCAGCTCCGTCTCCACGCTTCGCATCATCTCCGGCGCCCTCTATCTCGCCACCGACAACGACTTCGTTTTCCCCGGCACCTTCGCCCCGAGCGTGGGACGATCCTATGCGGCCAAAGGCCTGCCCGCCGGCCTGTCCATCGACCCCGCGACCGGCCGGATCACCGGCGTCAGCACCGCCAAGCCCGGCATCTACAAGGTCTCCGTCACCACCTCCGACGGCGCCAGCAACCTGACCACCGTCTACTACGTCGAGATCCGCGCCCTCGGAGGCGGCACCGTTCATGAATTCGAGGCCCTGCTCAGCCCCGCGAACGGCGTCCACCTGGCCAAGGTCACCCTCACCATCTCCGGCACCGGCGGCCTCACCGGCAAACTCGAGACCGCGTTCGAGACCAAACCCCTCGCCTTCCGCGGGACGGTCAGCCGCGACTACCAGACCGGCGTCGTTTCCTTCAAGACGCCCGTGGTCATCGCCCGCCCCGGCTCCCCCGCCGGACGCGCCTACGTTCTCACCGGCTTCTCTCTCGCGACCGACGGCTACCTCTCCGTCAAGCTGAGCACGCGCGAGACCGCGACGGCCGCCCCCGTCGAAATCGCGTCCGCGGTCTATGTCTCCGACGAGGAGGACGACGCCTACCCCGGCAATCCCGGCCGCGAGATCGGCGTCTACTCCACCACCTCTCCCGCGCCTTGGGCGAACGTGGGCGCCTACAACCTCGCGATCACCGCGCCCGCCCCGCTCGACGCCGAGTCGGACGACGACCGTCCCATCCCCGCCGGCAGCGGCTACGCCCTCGCCCCCTCCCTCGCGAACGGTCGTCTCAACTTCAAGGGCAAGCTCGCCGACGGCGCCGTCCTGACCGCCTCGGTCCGCGGTTCCTACGACAAGAGCTTCCGCCTCTTCGCCCGCCCCTACGGCGCGGCGTCGGGCGCGGTGCTCAGCGCCGAGCTGCCCATGCACATCCCCAACATCTTCTACCCGCGCCACTCGGTCTCGGGCGACGCCGGCAAGGACGCCTACTGGACCAAACCGGAGCTCACCGGCTCCGCCAACTACCGTGCCGGCTTCGGCCCCCTCGGCCTGAGCATGCGCCTCGAACCCTGGTTCCCGAGCTACTTCACCGACTTCGGCTTCGCCGAAGACACCGCGAGCGGCAAGGGCAAGACCGAGCTCGTCCTCTCCGGCGCCAACCTGGGCGCCTCCGCCGCCAGCCTGCCCGCCGCCTTCGGCGTGGCCTACCAGGTCCCGGTCGCCCCCTTCACCGACTTCGCCGTCAGCAATCCCTCGCAGTTCAAGGGCACCCTCGACACCCGCAACGGCTTCTTCAAGGGCAGCTTCAAGCTCGTGGACGGGGCGATCACCCGCACCGTCCCCTTCGAGGGCACGCTCCTGATGTCCGAAGACCTGAAGGCCGGCACGATCACCGCCGAGGGCTTCACCCTCGTCCCCCCGCTCTCCGGCGGCGCCGAGGCGACCGTCTCCGGACGCATCCAGTTCAAGAACCCGGCCGCGCCCTGAACCCAACGGCGGAGGGATCCCGTCGCCGAAACGACGGCGCGTAAAAAAGGCCGGCTCCGAAATCGGAGCCGGCCTTTTTTGCGAGGCGTTTCCGCCGCGTCGTCGCGGCGCGCGTCGCTCAACCTTGGCGCAGGTTGGTCGGGACGTAGTTGCGCTGCGGCTCGCCGACGTAGACCTGGCGGGGACGGTAGATCTTCAGCTTCGGGTTGGCCGCGACCTCGCGCCACTGCGCGATCCAGCCGGGCATGCGGCCGATCGCGAACATCACCGTGAACATGTTCTCCGGGATGCCGAGCGCGCGCATGATCAGGCCCGAGTAGAAATCGACGTTCGGGTAGAGCTTGCGCTGCACGAAATACGGGTCGTTGAGCGCGCACTCCTCGAGCTTCATCGCGATGTTGAGGAGCGGGTCGTCCTTGATGCCGAGCGAGGCGAGGGCCTTGTAGAACGAGGCCTTGATGATCTTCGCGCGCGGATCGTAGTTCTTGTAGACGCGGTGGCCGAAGCCCATCAGGCGCTCGCCCTTGCCGCTCTTGGCCGCGGCGATGAACTTGGTGCCGTCGTCGCCCTCGGCGTGGATGCTCTTGAGCATCTCGATCACCGCCATGTTGGCGCCGCCGTGCAGCGGGCCCCAGAGGGCGTTCACGCCGGCGGAGACCGAGGCGAAGAGATTCGCGCCCGCGGAGGCCACCATGCGCACCGTCGAGGTGGAGCAGTTCTGCTCGTGGTCGGCGTGGAGGAGGAGGAAGAGGTTGAGCGCCTGCGCGACCTCGGGGGTCGGCACATACTCGGAGTAGGGCTCCGAGAACATGAGGTGCAGGAAGTTCTCGCAGTAGCCGAGCTTCGGGTGCGGGTAGTTGAAGGGGAGGCCCTTGCTCACGCGGTAGGTGTGCGCGGCGATGGTGCGGACCTTCGAGATCGCGATCGCGGCGGCCTCCTCGAAGTGCTCGAGGTCGTTCTGGTGGTTGTTGCTCGCGAGGTGCGGGTAGTAGGCGCCGAGCGCGTTGAGCGTCGCGGAAAGGACGGCCATCGGATGGGCGTCGCGCGGGAAGCTCTGGATGAAGCGCACGAGACCCTCGCGCAGCGGCGCGTTGGCGGTCAGGAGCTGGGAGAACGCGGCGCGCTCGGTCGGCGTGGGGAGCTCGCCGTTCATGACCAGCAGGGAGCTCTCGATGAAGTTCGACTTCTCGGCGAGCTGCTCGATCGGATAGCCGCGGTAGCGGAGCACGCCGACCTCGCCGTCGATGAAGGTGATCTTGCTCAGGCAGGAGCCGGTGTTGCCGAAGCCGTCGTCGTAAGTGATGTAGCCGGTGTCGGCGCGAAGCTTGCCGATATCGACCGCCTTTTCCCCCTCCGAGCCAATGATTACGGGTAACTGGAGTTCCTTGCCGTCGATTTTAAGGGTAGCGGTGTTGGCCATAAGCCCCGCTACGTGAGCAAAATTGATACCGTATGCAAAGCAAAGTCCGCGGCGCGCGGCCGCGCCCTTGGCGAGCTATTAGCGAAGCGCACGCCACCCGTTAGGGAATGTTGGAGCCGCCTGTGCAGGCGGTAGGAACCTCGCTTCGCGGACCCGGGTCAGGCTTCGTCATTCGTTTTTCCCATTGCGCCCAAAACTCCAGCTACTTGCGACGCTCGTCGTCCTGTCCGCGGCTGTCCCTCCCGCCCTGGCCGCGCGCGACGACACGCCCGCGCGACCGGTGGCGCTCGCCCGCGGCGACCAGCCCGCGCGCTTCTACGCCCCCGCGACCAAGGGCGGCCCTCCACGGGCCCTGATCGTGTTCGGCTCCGGCGACGGCGGCTGGTCCTACTGGGAAGAGCGGGTCTGCCGGCGCCTCGCGGAGAAGGGCTGCGCGGTCGCCGGGATCGATTTCAACGCCTACGCCGCGACGGATTTCACGCCCGATATCCTTCGGCGCGATTACCGCGTCCTCGTGGAGGAGCTGCGCCGCAGGCATCCGGACGCCGGCCCCGTCCCGGTTCTTTACGGAGGCTGGTCGATGGGCGCCGAGCAATCGCTCCCCGCCTCGTCCGAGACGGCGGCCCGGGCCGAGGGCCTGCGCGGCCTGATCCTCGTCGCCCCCGGCGCGCGCGGTCGCTACGGCCTGCGGCTGCGCGACCGCATGGGCATGGCGCCCGCCGGCCCCGACACCTTTTCCCTGCGCGAGCTCGCGCCGCGCTGCTCCGACCTCCGCTTCGCGGTGTTTCACGCCGGCCTGGACCTGCTGGACGATTTGAAATGGTCCGAGGGGCTCGCGCTTGAGCGCAAACTTTGGGTCCTGCCGCGCACGTTCCACGATTTCGCCGGCGCGGGGGACGCGTTCCTCGCCCAGCTCGACGAGGCCCTGCCCTGGCTGCTTCGCGAGGAGCCGGCGCGTTCCGCCCGCAAACCCGAATGAACGCCGCCCTCACCCGCCGGGTGCCGCCCGCGCTCGGTCTCGTCGTCATCCTCGCGGGCCTGGCCCAGATCGGCGTCGCCCTGTTTCCCCAGGAAGCGCGCTACCTCCAGCGCATCGAGCCCTGGACGCCGTTTCACATCCATGTCGGCAGCCGCGCGCTCCTGCTCCTGGTCGGCCTGACCCTCGTCGCGCTCGGCCGGGGCATCTCCCGTCGCAAACACGCCGCGTGGTGGCTGGCGGCGGGCCTGATGGCGACCGGCCCCCTGCTCCACCTCGGACTGGATTTCGCCTGGAGCGGCGCGCTCGCCTCCCTGCTTCCGCTCGGCTTGCTCCTCGCCGCGCGGAGACACTTCCACGCGCGCTCCGACGCCGGCTCCCTGCGCCTCGCCGCGGGGCTGGCGATCGGCGGCGGGGTCGCGTTGTTCGCCTTCGGCTGGGTGGTCTTGCAAAACTTCCGGGGCGATCTGGCCGGGCCGTCCGGCGACGGCGCCCGGCTGCAGGCGGTGGCCGAGCTGGTGCTGCTCCAGTCGACCGACACGCTCGTGCCGCGCAACGCGGAGGCGCAGACCGCGCTCTACGCCATCAGCTTCGCCGGCGCCGGCATGGCCTTCATCGTGGTCACCGCGGCCCTGCGCCCCGTCCTGCGACCACCGCGGCCGACGGTCCGCGAGATCGAGCGCGCGCGACGCATCCTGCAGGCGCACGGACGCGACCCCTTGGACGAGTTCGCGCTCGCGGACGACAAGCTGCACTTCTTCACCCGCGACGGCCGTTCGCTCGTCTCCTACGCGCTCTGGCGCAACTTCGCCCTGACCCTCGCCGACCCGGTCGGCCCCGCCGAGAGACGCGCCGAGGCGGTGCGGGAATTCGTCGCCTACTGCGCGGAGCAGGACTGGGAACCGGTCTACTACGAGATCGGGCCGGAGTCGCTGGAGATCTACCGGACCGCGGGCTTCACGAGCTTCAAGATCGGCGAGTGCGCCACGATTCCGCTGCCGGGCTTTTCTCTGACCGGGAAAAAATTCCAGGATCTCCGCACCGCGCGCAGCCGCGCCGCCCGCGAGGGCGTGTCCCTGCGTCGCCTGCCCCCCGGCGAACCGCTCGATCCCGCGCTGGCCGCCGAGCTCCGCGCCGTCTCGGACGGCTGGCTGGCCCGCAAGAAAGGCGGCGAAATGGCCTTCGACATGGGCGCCTACTCGGAGGAAGAGATCGAAACGCGCGGAGCCGTGCTCGCGATGCGCGAAAACGGCCGGGTCGAGGCCTTCGCCACCTGGCTGCCCTACGCGGGCGGCCGGGGTCGCTGCATCGACCTCATGCGCGCCCGGCCGGAGATCCCGAGCGTGATGGATTTCGTCATCGTGGAATCCCTGCTCGGCTTCCAGGCCGAGGGCCTGGACGAGGCGAGCCTGGCGAACGCGCCCCTGGCCAACACCGCCCCGCCCACCGGCGACACGCGACACGACAAGGCCGTGCGCTACCTCTACGAGAACTTCAACCGGCTCTACGGCTACAAGAGCCTCTTCCACTTCAAAAAGAAATACGAGCCGCGCTGGACCGGCCGCTATCTGGCCTACCGACGGCCCGCCGACCTGCCGCTCATCGCCTGCGCGATGGTGGCGGTGCACAGCCCGGGCGGGCTGTGGCGCATGCTGCGGTCGTAGGGCGCGCGCCGATACGCGGCGGCGCCTCGCTCAGAGCACGACCAGGTGGTCGCGGTGCACGACCTCGAGGCGCCGGCGGCCGGGGAAAAGCGGACGAAGCTCGTCGGTGCTCTTGCCGGCCATGGCTCGCACCTCGGCGTCGTCGAAGGCGGCCTCGCCGCGCGCGAGCACAGCGTCGTCCGGACCGAGGATGTTGACCACGTCGCCCGCGGCGAAGCGGCCTCGCACCCCGGTGATGCCGACCGCGAGCAGGCTGCGGCCCTGCTCGCGAAGCGCGGGCACGGCCTTGGCGTTGACGGCGATGGCCCCGGCCGGGCGCTGGTAGAACGCGATCCAGCGTTTGCGCGACTCGAGCGGCTCGCCGGCGGGGACGAAAAAGGTGCCGGGATTGTCGCCGGCGAAGAGGCGGGCGAGGATGTCGGGCTCGGCGCCGCTGGCGATGAACACGCCGCAGCCGGCGCGGAGCGCGACCTTGGCGGCGGAGATCTTGGAGATCATGCCGCCGGTGGCGGTGACGTCGGTCGTGCCGCCCGCCATGGCCTCGATCTCGGGCGTGATCTTCGGGACCACGGGCAGGATCTTGCCCGTGCCCTTCATGTCGATGAGGCCGGGCGCGGTGGAGAGGATGACGAGATGCTGGGCGCCGACGAGCGCGGCGACCATGGCGGAGAGGGTGTCGTTGTCGCCGAACTTGATCTCGGCGGCGCTGACCGTGTCGTTCTCGTTGATCACGGGCACGACGCCGTAGCCGATCAGCTCCTCGAGGCAGGCCTTCACGCCGAGGTGGCGGTGGCGCGAGCGGAGGTCCTCGTGGGTGAGCAGGACCTGCGCGACGGCGGTCCGGTGCGGATCGAAGGCGCGCTGCCAGGTCTGCATGAGCAGGGACTGGCCGATCGCGGCGCAGGCCTGTTTTTTCGAGACGTCGGCGGGTTTCTTTTTCAACCCGAGGCGTCCCATGCCGAGGCCGACGGCGCCGGAGGAGACGACGACGACCTCGACGCCCGAGGCGCGCAGGCCGGCGATGCCGGAGGCGAGGGCGTCGATCCTGGCCGTATTCAGCTGACCGATACCGTGCGTGAGCACGCCGGTGCCGAGCTTGACGACGACGCGTTTGGGAAGGGCGGCGGCGGACATGGTGGGCGGGAGGGGCGCCGCGGACCGCGCGGCGAGCGGGCGGGCGCGCGGAGCCCGGCCGGATCAGCCGACGGTGAGCAGGTCCTTCTCCTTCGAGGCGAGATGGGTGTTGATGTCGGCGATGGACTTGTCGGTGGCGGTCTGGATGTCCTTCTCGACGCGCTTGGCCTCGTCCTCGGGGAGCTTGGCCTTCTTCACCGCCTCGAGGGTGTCGCGGCGGGCGTTGCGGACCTGCACGCGGCCCTCCTCGGCGAAGCGCTGGGCGATCTTCACGAACTCCTGGCGGCGCTCCTTGCTCATCTCGGGCAGACCGATGCGGACGACGCTGCCGTCGATGCGGGGATTGAGGCCGATGTTGGCGATCTGGATGCCCTTCACGATGGACTGAAGGGTGCCCTTGTCCCAGGGCTGGATGACGATCTGGCGGGCGTCGGGAGTGGAGATGGCGGCGCAGTCCTTGATGCGCATCATCGAGCCGTAGGACTCGACCATCACGCCCTCGACCATGGTGGGCGAGGCCTTGCCGGTGTGGATGTTGGAGAACTCGTGGAGGGTGTGATCCACGGCTTTCTTCATGCGGGCCTGGGCGTCGGAGAGGAAGGGAGAGGACATGGCTACGAGGGAAACGAGGTTGAAAAGCGCGGACTATCCGGCGGGCGGGGGGCGCTTGTCGAGAGCGCGGTGCGGCGCGGTCACGCGCGTTTTTTGGCCAAAAGCGTCCGGATGCAGGCGTGCAGATCCCGCAGCGAATAGGGCTTGGCGACGTAGTCGTCCACGCCGGCGGCGAAACAGATCTCGCGGTCGCGATCCATCGCGAGGGCGGTGACCGCGATGATCGGCGTCGACGCGAGCCCGGGATCGTCCATCGCCCGGATGGCGCGCGTGGCGCCGAGGCCGTCGAGGTTCGGCATCTGGATGTCCATCAGGATTAGCGCGGGACGCAGCTCCCGCGTCAGCGCGACGGCCTGCCTGCCGTCGTTGGCGACGGCGACGCGATACCCGGCGATCTCGAGATAGTCCCGAAGCGCGGTGATGTTGATCGGGATGTCGTCCACGATGAGGACCCTCGGAGAACCCTCCGCGGGGGCATCCGGGACGCGGGCGTCCATCCCGGCCGAGGTCGACGGGGAGGACTTCGCGGCGAGGGCCAGCCGGGACGCGGGCAAAACGACGGTGAACGTGGAGCCTTGGTCGACGCGGCTCTCGACCTCGACACGACCGTCGTGCAATACGACGAGCTGCTTGACCAGCGAGAGCCCGAGGCCGGTGCCGGGGTAGTCGCGGCTGAGACGGGAATCGAGCTGCTGGAAGGGACGGAACAGCCGCGGCAGATCCTCGTCGGAAATGCCGATGCCGCGATCCCAGACCGCCAGGCGCACATCCTCCAGCGACATGCGCACGCGCAGCCCGAGCGCGCCGCCGGGCGGGGTGAATTTGACGGCGTTGCCGAGCAGGTTGACCAGGATCTGCTTGATGCGCCGCGGATCCCCGAAGAGACGGACGTCCTCGGGTGGAAGCTCGACTTCCAGGCGCTGGTTTCGCCGCTGGGCCATGGGGGCGACGATCTGCACGGCCTCGCGGCAGATCTCCGCGAGCGGCATCTCCACGCGCTCGACCGCCTGCTGCCCCGACTCGATCCTGGCGAGGTCGAGGATGTCGTTGATCAGGGAAAGCAGATGGCGGCCGCTCTCGATGACGAGGCCCAGGTAGCGGGCCTGTTTGTCGGTGAGCGGACCGTGCAAACGATCGGCGAGGGATTCGGAGAGCCCGAGGATCGAGTTGAGCGGCGTGCGCAGCTCGTGGCTCATGCTGGCGAGGAAGGCGTTCTTGTGGCTGGAGGCGCGGGCCAGCTCGATGTTGGCCTGCAGCAGTTCCTCGCCCCGGCGCCGCGAGGCGTCCTCGGCGTGCATGCGTTCGTAGAACTGGCCGATCTGCGCGCCGAGCGCGGCGCAGGTGAGGAAGCGGGCCTCGTCGGGGGGCTCCACGCGGGCGGAAAGAAACTCGACGACGCCGAGCACGTCGCCGCCGGCCCGGATGGGGATGGCGAAAGCGCCGCGCATGCCCTCGCGCAACGCGAGCTCGGCGCAGGTGCTGTCCGGGATCTCGCCCAGGTCCTCGCACCACTCCACGGAGGCGTTGGCCCAGGCCTGGCCGGGCAGGGAGACGCCGCGCTCCAGCCGAAGGGCGCGGCAGTAGTCGACGAGCGCCGGCGCCGAGCAGCCGTCGGAAGCCCAGTGGTCGGCGTAGACGAGCGCGTCGCGATCGGGCGTCACCACCCAAAGGATGCCGAAGCGCCAGCCGATTTCGCGTCCGATCGAGGCCAGGATGAGGCCGGGAACCTCGCCCGGCGAAGCGCGGCCGGCGAGGGCCTGGGAGAGGCGGAACTGCACGAGCAGGCTTTCGTCGGCCTGGCGGCGCGCGGTGATGTCGCTCTCGATCGCCATGTAGTGCGTGAGGCGGCCGGCGGCGTCGTGGATCGGACGCACCTCGATCGCGAGCCAGTATTTCCGGCCGCCCTTGGCGTAGTTCACGATCTCGGCCGCGAAGCCCTCGCCCCGCGAGATGTGCTCGCGCATGAGGCGCACGGTGCCGGGCGAGCTTTCCGGCCCTTGGAGAAAAGAGCCGGGCTTGCGACCGCGGACCTCGGCGAACTCGTAACCGGTGATGCGGGTGAAGCCCTCGTTGATCCACTCGATGCGGCCTTCGGCGTCGGTGAGGATGACGGCGTTGTCGGTGCGGGAGGCGACCAGGGCGAGCTTCTGCGCCTCGGCCTGGGTTTTCTTCAGCTCGCTCACCTCGACGCCGGAAAGGATGACCTCGCGCACCTCGCCGGCCTCGCTACGGGGACGGAAGCTGGCGAGGCAGTGGATGGCGCCGTCGTCGGAAGCGAACTCCACCTGGCATTCCTCCCCCGACCAGGCGGCGAGATAGGCGTCGCGGAGCAGGGCGGCCGCGGCGGCCGGGAGAAAATCGGCGAGGCGGCGGCCCACGACCCGCTCCGGCGTCCAGCCCAGCCGGACGGCGAGACGGCCAAGGCAGAGGGTGTGGCGGAAATCATCCCCGTCGCGCTCGAAGCACAGGATCATGCCCTGCTGCAACTCCAGCGTCCGGCGATAATACTCGTTGAGCTCGGCGAGGCGGCTCTCGCCCTCGGCGCGGAGCCGGCGATTGGCCTCGGTCAGCTCGTCGGAGACGACCTGCAGGGTGTGCTCGGCGAGGATCTGGTTCTGGTGAAACTCCTCGTAGGTCTCGGAAAGGGTGGCGAGGAAGGGCGCGAGCCCGGGGCTGGCCGCGAGCTCGTCGGACAGGTGCTTGCGAATGTGGCGAAGGAGAAGGCGGTGCACGGCTCAGGGTTCACGCTCGCCGAGCAGCGTGAGCACGAGGGTTTGGTTGTGGAGCTCGCAGGCGTGCATGACGCCGGAGGGGGCGAGCTCCCCGTAGGAATAAAACCCCGCGAGCTGCGCCGCGGGGGGCAGGGCGGAGAGGGCGAGCTCGAGCTCCTCCTCGCAACGTTGCCCGAGGACCCCGCGGCGGCCGACGCAGCTCACGACCAGCGCGAGCGAATCGCCCGCCACCGAGGCCGCGCGGGCCGCGACGGGGGCGACGCCCTCGCCCGCGCTTTCGATCAGGGCGTCGCGCGTGGAGCGCATGAGCCGCACGACGCCGCCTTGCGGCACGTCGCCGGCGAACGTGATGGACTGCGCCTCCTCGTCGATGGCGAGCATCGTGCGGATAAGACCGCCCCCGCCCGCCCGCCCGGGCATGATCTGGAGCGGGACCAGCAGCCCAGCCCCGGGCAGCTGGTCGGCGCGGGGCCCGAGATAGCGCCGGTAGAGCGCGAGCGCGGGCTCCCCGTCGAGCGAATGGACGACATTACCCTCGGAACGGGTGACGATGCGTTCGGGGCCGAAGGGCGACCAGCCGCCGGCCACGCCGAAACCCGCCTCGATCGCGGGACCCGAAAAACCAAGGGCGACCACGCGGCCGGGCCCCACGTCCCCGCCCAACCCGACGGCGGTGGAGCGGAAGCGGTTGCCGTCGCCGGCGAGGCCGCCGGACAGAGTCACGCCGGGCGGGAGGGCGCGACGCAGGCCCTCGGCGAGGGCGGAGCCGTTGACGAGCAGGCCGTCGCTCATGACGAGGACGTGGCGCAGCCCGGGGCGAGCCATGTCGCGCGCGAGCTCCTCGCCGACGCGTCCGCTCTCCTCCGGCGCGCGCAGGCGCCGCAAGGCCGCGCCGACCGAGGAGGAACCGAAACGCACGCCGACGACCACGAGCGCCTCGTCGTGGATCTCCGGGCCGAGCACGGCGCCGGCCGCGCTGCAGCCGGCGACGACGCGCGCGGGCGCCAGGGAGAGGAGCTCGGCCAAGGGGCCGGCGTCGGCTCGCATCAGCCGGGATTCGCCGAAATAGAGGAGCAGGTCGAGACCGGCGGGAAATTCGGCGAGCGGGGGACTCCAGCCGGCGGCGGGGGTCCAGAGCATGCGGTGGGTTTTCACGGGGCGTTCTTTCTTTTCGCGATCAGCTCGAGGACACGGGCATGGAGCTCGCGCGGACGGTAGGGTTTGGTGACATAGTCGTCGACGCCGGCGGCGATGCAACGGTCGCGGTCGGCCGGCATGGCGAGGGCCGTGACGGCGATGATCGGCACGCGCGCGAGCGCGGGATCGGCGAGCGCGCGGATGCGCCGGGTCGCCTCGATGCCGTCCATCTCGGGCATCTGGATGTCCATCAGCACGAGATCCGGCCCGAGGCGCGACGTCATGTCGACGGCGGAGCGCCCGTTCTCGGCCACGGCTACACGGCAGCCCTTGTTCTCCAGATAATCGCGCAGCGGCACGACGTTGGACGGCGTGTCGTCGACAAGGAGCACGAGAGATCCGTTCGGGGAGGACGGGAGAGGCGTCCCGGACTCCGGCGCGGGAGCGGCCGCGGCCATGAGCCGAGGCGCGGCGGGGAGGGCGGCGTCGGGGGGGGCCGGGGAGTCGGCCGCCGGCAGCACGGCGGAGGCGGGAAGCACGAACGTGAACGAGGATCCCGCGCCGGGGCGGCTTTCAACCTTCATGCGGCCGCCGTGCAGGTGGGCGATCTGCTTCACGAGCGCGAGGCCCAGGCCGGTGCCTCCGTAGTCGCGGGCGAGCCGCGCGTCGAGCTGGACGAAGGGCTGGAAGAGCCGGGGAATGTCCTCCGCGGCGATGCCGATGCCGCGGTCCCAGACCTCGACACGCAGCTCCTCGGAAACCGAGGCCACGCGCAGGCCGAGGGTGCCTCCCTCCGGGGTGAACTTCACCGCGTTGCTAAGCAGGTTGACCAGAAGGTGGTGCAGGAGACGCGCGTCCGCCCGGAGATGGATATCGCCGGCCGGAAGCTCGAAGACGAGCCGCTGGCCGCGGCGGGCCGCGACGGGCTGGACGATCTCGATCGCCTGCTCGCAAATCTCGCGAACGGAACAGGACGAGAACTGCGCCTCGAGCCGGCCGGACTCGATCTTGGCGAGGTCGAGGATGTCGTTGATGAGGTTGAGCAGGTGCCGTCCGCTCGTCAGCACCAGATCGAGATAGCGCGCCTGCTTGTCGGTGAGGGGACCATGGAGGCGCTCGAGCAGGGACTCCGAGAGGCCTAGGATGGAATTGAGCGGCGTGCGCAGCTCATGGCTCATCATCGCCAGGAAATTGCTCTTCGCCTGGTTGGCGGCCTCGGCCTCGCGGGCCGAGGTCTCGGCGAGACGACGGCTCGTCTCGAGCTGGCGCTGGTTGCGCAGCGTGTAGCGCGCGAAATAGAGGAAGATCGCGAGCAGCAGGACGAAGATCGCGACGGCGATGGCGGTGAGGGTGGTGAGAGCCTTGGAAGCGGGGCCGAGCACGGCTTGCTCGTCGGCGGAGATCATGAGCAGGCCCGACCACCCCTCGATGCGGACCGGCACGTAGGCGGAGATGAGATCCACCGACCGGTCGCCGTGCCGCACCCGATGCAAAAGCCGGCCCTCATAGCCTTCGCTGCCATCCTCGGCGAGCCGTCCGCGCACCTCCGGGGAAAATTCCGGCAGCTCGTCGGCGTAGTCGCCGGCGTGCCGGCCGATCACGGGGGCCCCGGACTGGTCGATCAGATGGATCCACAATCCGGGATGGCTGAGGCTGAAGGAGGTGAGGCGCTCCCGCCAAAAACGGATGGGGTCGATGACCGCGGCGGCGTAGGCGCGGATGGAGGCGTCCGGAGCCTGCACGACGCCCGAGATCTGCACCGAGCCGGATGGCAGGATTCGCTCCCAGCGCACCTCGGAGACCGGGGCGGGCAAGGGCTCGAGCGGCGTGAACACGACATAATTTTCCCCGCGCATGATCACTGAGCGGCCGCGCCCGTCCGGGCCGACGACGACCAGCTCGCGCAGGATGTCCTGGTTCAACGCGAGGAAGCGGCGCACCGGCACGAGCGTCTCCGGGGCGGCCTCGCGCTCCTCGAGCAGGCGCTCGTAGGGCAGGTGCGTGAGGGAAAAAATGAACTCCTCGCGAAAGCGCCAGAAGAGCTCCGCCGCCTCGCGCGACGAACCGAAGGCGAGCTGACGGGCCTCGTTCATCGCGCGCTCCCGCTCGTTGTTCCGCAGCTGCTGGCCGAGCACGACCGCGCCGAGCCCCACGACGAACATGGCGACCGCGCCGAGCAAGAGCGCGGGCAGGTTGACGTAGAAAAGATGGGAACGGGAAAACATGCGCGGCGCGCCGGAGAGGAAACCGGCCCCGGGTGGCTCAGGGGGGCAGTATCTCCAGCACCGTCCAGCCCAGCTCGGTCATGCGCGCGAAGCCGGCGCTGTGCGTGGAGTGCATCAACTCGACCGACACCTCGCCGCTCTCGCGGTCCAGGATCTCTCGGGCCATGGCGCGCACCGGCCGAAGCGTGCTCTTGAGGATGTTATACTCGTCGGGCTTGAAGGTATCGAGCTTCACCGTCTCGAGATACTTGTGGTTCTTGAGCGGCGGCATCTCGAGGTGCTGGATCGCCCGCTCGGTCGCCGCGACCAGCACGCCCTGGCGGGAGATGACCGCGATGGCGCGGCCCTCCTCGCGAAGGTAGCGGCTCACCAAGGTGGCGATGGTCACGTCCAGGCCGGGCACGCCCTCGAGGCGACCGTCGACATAGACGGGGGCGATGGCGCTGACCATCCAGCCGCGACCGGCGGGATCGACGTAGGGCTCGTCGACCCAGACGCCGCGCCGGGCGGGATTGTGACGCTCGTCGGCGAGGTAATAGAAGTTGTATTCGGGGATGTTCATCCGCGCCGGATACTGGGCGATCGTGTCGAACCACGGGTAGATGCGGTTCATGCTGTTGCGATCGTTGTAGTAGGCCTGGCTCACCTCCGGGAAACGCCGGCAGACCGAGATCAGCTCGGGATCGAGCGCCTCCGTGAAGTAGGCGACCCGCTTCACCTCCTCGGTCACGGGGACCACGGCGGATATCCAAAGCGCGGCGCCGCCGTCGTCGATTTTCTTGTAGAAGGCGCCGTTCGAAGCGACGGCGTATTTGGAGGCGTCGGCCCGGGCCACGAGTTCGTCCTGCCGGGCGTAGAGGCCCGCCGTCAACGCAGCGACCCGCTCGACCTCCTCGCGGATGCGCCGGAAATCCGCGTCGAGCCGCGTCGCGAGCTGGCGCGCCGCTTCGGACGCGGAGGCGGAAGCCGGAGGGGACGCGGGCGTGGGCGCGGGCCCCGCCGGCTTTTCACCCGGCGAGCAGGCGACGAACAGGGGCGTGAGCGCGAGGAGAAGGAAAAGGACGCGATGCATGGCGGAAAGGGGCTAGAGAGGATCAAGCGAGGAAGGACACCGCGTCCTCCGCTGCGGGCGCGGCGGAAGGCGCGGGCAACCAGACGTAGAAGGTCGCGCCCTCCCCCGGACGCCCCTCCGCCCAGATCCGGCCGTGGTGCGAACGCACGAGGCGGGCGACGAGCGACAATCCGAGACCGAGCCCCTCGTGCCCCTCCGCGGTGGAGAGACGGGAGAACTCGGCGAAAAGCGCCTCGGCCTCCTCCTGGGGAAAGCCCACGCCGTTGTCGCGCACGTAGATCGCCGGTCCGTCGGGACTGTCGACCGAGCCGATCTCGATCCGCGGGGCCGGACGCGAGGACGCGTATTTGATCGCGTTGGAGATCAGATTAAAAAACACGCGCTCGATCAACAACGCGGAGCCGGCGACCAGCGGGAGCGGCTTGACCTCGACCACGGGGCGCGGCGGCGGGCACAGGGTGACGAGCTTGCCGCACAGACTCCGCAACACCGGGGCGGGATCCACGCTACCCTCCACCACCGCCCCCTCCTCGCGGACGCAGGCCAGCGAAAGGGTGTCCCCGATCATGCCGTCGATCATGTTCGCGGCGCATTGGACCTGCTCCAGGCATCCGCGGACCTCGTTCCCCAGGGGCCAGTGATCGCCCAGCAGGAAGGACACGTAGGTCGTGATGGCCGAGAGCGGCGAACGAAGATCGTGGGCGACGAACACCGCGTAGGAGGTGAGCAGCTGGTTCGCCTCCTCGAGGCGGCGCGTGCGCTCGCGCACCATGGCGTCGAGCCGGCGATTGATGGACTCCGTCTCCTCGCGGGCGCGCACCTCGGCCGTGATGTCGTCCAGCGAGAGAAGCGCGAGCGAGGCGGCCCCTTCCTCGAGCCGCGTGGCCGAAACATGCAGGACGCGCTCGGAGCCGCCGGAAGACAGCCGAAGCCGCAACTCCGCGATGCCCTCGGCGCCGGGCTCGGAGGAGGCCGCGTGGGCGATCAGCTCGGCGACCCGCGCCGCCTCACCCTCGGGCAGTCCCGCGAGCAGGGAACGGCCCCGAAGGGCGCCGGGAAAGGAGCCGGCGAAAAACTCCTCCGCCCGCCGATTCGCGGAAAGCACCTCGCCGTCGGGCTTGGTGACGACGATCGCCGAGGGGGCGAGCTCGTGCAGGCGATCCAGCCGCGCGCGCTGCTCCGCGATCACCCGGTAGCGGTTGAGCCGCGTGATGGTGCGCGCCCGCACCCGCAGCTCCTCCACGGAAAATGGCTTCGAGATGAAATCGTCCGCGCCCGCCTCGATGCCCATGATCCGCGAGCGGCGGTCGCTCAATGCCGTGACCATCACCACCGGCACGGCCGCGATCTCCGGCGTGTCGCGGATCAACCGACATACGGCGTAGCCGTCCAGTCCGGGCATCATCACGTCGAGCAGGATAAGATCGGGCCGGAACTCGAGGGTGATCTCCCGGACCTCCTCGCCGCCACGCACGGCGCGCAGCTCGTAGCCCTCCGGGGCGAGGATCGCCTCGAGCGTGACTAGATTTGTCTCGTGGTCGTCGACGAGAAGGATGCGGGCGTTCATGAAAGGGTGGGAAGGATGACTAGGGAAACCAGTCCCGGGGGATGATCCGAGGCCGAAAAAGCGAGCTCCGCCCCGAGAGAGGCGAGGAGCAGGCGGCAGGTGGCAAGACCCAGGCCCATGCCGGGGACCTCGCCGGTGAAGCTTTTCTCGATCTGCCAGTAGGGCCGGCCGAGTCGCGCGATCAGCTCCGGCGCGAGCGCGGGGCCGGGGGAAAAAAGCCGCAGGCGCGCGGGCGCTCCGGCGGGCGATTCGAAACGCGCCTCAAGCCCGCCCTGCGCGACGTCGGCGAACTTGAGGTAGTTGGCGGCGAGCTCGCCCAGCACCATCCGCATCGGCCCGACCAGCGCGGGCGCAAGCAAGGGAGGCGGGTCGCCCGCGAGAAAAAGACGTCCCCGGGGCACCCCGGCCTCGGCCGCGGCCTCGAGCAGCAGCTCCGACCACGGACGCGGCGCGCCCGGCGCGGCCGACACGGTCGATCCGCAAATCGCCGCGTGATAGCGCATGATCGAGAGCAAGGTGCCCTCGAGCCGGCGCGCGCATTCGCGCGCGCTTAACGCGAGCTCCCGCGCCTCCGGGCCCGCCAGATGGCCGGGCTCGTCGAGAAGAAAATCGAGCATCGAGCCGACGCCGTTCAGCGGCGTGCGCAGCTTGTGGGAAATGATGCTCTGAAAGGTGCGGCTCTCGAGCTCGAGCCTAACGCGTTCCGTATGCTCGGAAAACCTGAGCAGGAGGTCGGCGGCGGGCGAGTCCAGGTCCCGGTGCGCTTCGACCAGATACCAACGGGCGGAAACCAGGCTCGACTCCGGCCGGCACAGGGAAAAGCGGCCCCCGGGAACGGGCAGGCCGGCGCGCAGCAGGGCGAGTGAGTCGGGCGGATCGGCGCGGTGACGGCGGGCGATCAACTCAAAAACGTCCGGGGCGTCGCCGGAGACCGGGCCGGGCGATGTCGACGGCAGGCCGAAAATCTCCCGCGCCCGCAAATTCGCCTCCCGCAGGCGACCGTCGCGGGTGACACGAAGCATGGGCTCGACCGCGTTTTCGAACAGCCAGCTCATACGGTCGCGTTCCCGACGAAGCGACCTCAAACGATCGAGACGAATGATCGTGTCGACCTTCGCGACCAGTTCGCGCGCCGGGATCGGCTTGGTGATGAAATCCTCGGCCCCCGCGCCGAGCGCCGCCGTGCGCGCGGTCTCGGCGTCGGCCGCGGATACCATGATGATCGGAATCTCGCGGGTGCGCGCGTCGGAGCGCAGATGCGAACAAACGTCGAGGCCGTTCATCCCCGGCATCATGCAATCGAGCAGGATCAAATCGGGCAGACGCCGGGACACGCTGTCCAAACAGGCCTGCCCGCTCATCGCCTCGTCCACCGAACAAAGGCCGCCGTGCTCGAGAAGGTCTCGCACGCGAAGGCGGACCGCATCGTCGTCGTCCACCACCAGCACGTTGCTACTGCGTCCGGATTCCATGCTCGGCGAAAATCAGGCCCCCGGGCGCAAGGCGTGGACTAGGGCGAAAGAATCCGGGAAGAAGCGACAATACAGGGTCATCTAGTCAAAAGGATGTGATTATCCCTCTGTAAGGTAAAACTTAAGGACCCCTCAGATCGGTGGGTATTGCTACCTAACGGGAAAAACGAAAACGCGGACGCACCCTCGCCCGGCGAGGCGGACAGAACCGGCGCGGCGGTGGGAGCGGTCGCGTCGCGTCGCGCAGCGCCACAAAATTTCCAACGGGTCCCGCGGAGAATCCCGGCGATCCGGACGCGTCCGCTCGCCCGAGTCGCGCGGGCGAAGCTCGCCTTACAGGCGCAAGGACGGGCGCGAGACCGCGCTGCCCCGCCTCGGCCGCGCGGACCGGAGGACTTGCCAGAGATGATCCGCGAAGCCGCTCAGCTATGCACCAGCGTGCCGACAGGCTCGCCGTGGACGGCCTTCGTGATCGAGTCCGGCGCGTGCAGGTCGAACACGAGAATCGGCATGTTGTTGTCGAGGCACAGCGAGAAGGCGGTGCTGTCCATGACATTCAGACGCTGCTTGAGGGCCTCGATGAACGTGAGGCTGTCGTAGCGGACGGCGTCGGCGTGCTTCTTCGGATCCTTGTTGTAGATGCCGTCGACCTTGGTCGCCTTCATGATGATGTCGGCGCGGATCTCGGAGGCGCGCAGGGCGGCGGTCGTATCCGTGGAAAAATACGGGTTGCCCGTGCCGGCGGCGAAGATGACGACGCGGCCCTTTTCGAGGTGGCGGATGGCGCGGCGGAGGATGAAGGGCTCGGCCACCTGGTTCATCGGGATGGCGGACTGCACGCGACAGCTCACCCCGAGCTTTTCGAGGCAATCCATGATCGCGAGCGAGTTGATCACGGTGGCGAGCATGCCCATGTAGTCGCCGGTGGTGCGGTCGACGCCGCGTTGGGAGCCGGTGAGGCCGCGGAAGATGTTGCCGCCGCCGATGACGACGCAGACCTCGATGCCGAGGTCGTGGACGGTTTTCACCTGCTTGCAGATGTCCTCGAGGATCTGCGGTTCGATCGGGTCGACTCCTTTGCCACGAAGCACTTCGCCGCTGAGTTTCAGGACGATGCGTTTGTATTTTACGGTGGAAGGCGTGGCCGGACGGTCGCTCATGGTTGAGCGGAAGAAAAGCGGGCCGCGCGAGGGGCGGTCAAGCGCGGCGCGGGGTCGCCGAGCGGACCGAGCGGGCAAACGGACCGTGGAGATCGATCCCGGACGGCCCGGCGGTCCGGACCTGCCCGTTCAGTCGACCAGAAGCGCCACCTGTATGCCGGGACCGTGCACTCCCTCGATGAGGATGCCCTCGACGTCGGCGGTCTTGGAGGGGCCGGTGGCCCATACGACGTTCGGGTCCTTCGGCAGCGCGGCGATGGCGGCGGGCACGTCGAGGTGGATCTGCGCGCGGTGGAGCACGGCGACATGCGTCCAAGGCGTGAGCGCGCCGAGCCGGCGGGAGGTGCCGAGGTCGGAGAGGACGAGCGTGCCGGTCTCGGCCACGGCGCCGACGGCGGCGGTGATGCCGAATTGGTAATCGTCGACGCGCGTGCGATCAAACTCGGTCTCGACCGTGAAACCGCCCGCCGAGTCGAAGGCGGCGCGGAACGAGGGCCAGAGCGCGGGATCGCAGTAGCCGTGTTTCCAGTCGTTCTTCGCGAGCAAGGCGACGAGTTCGGCGACGGAGGTCAGCGGGGTGCCGTTCACGCCCTTGAGGCGCTCGGCGAAAAGCGTCCAGGCGTCGACCGCGCCGCGGGCCTGGCGCATGATGACGAGTTCGCGGTCCCAGTTGGGCAACGGCGCGCGCTCGGGCAACGGGGCGAGGGCGGCTTTGACTCGGGCGAGAAGGGTGTCGCGGGCGGTGGACATGGGGACTGGTTGCTAGGAGCGGGGTGGCCGCAAAGAGGCACAAAAGGCGCAAAAACGAGCCGGCCCTTTTTGCGCCTTCTGCGAATTTTCGCGGCCATTCATCGGATTGGGAAAGGGGGAGCGAGGAGCTATCGACCGAGCTAGCGGCTGCTCTTGGCGCGGTCCTTCATCCACTTGCGGAAAGAGCCGCCGCGCCACTCGGGCAGCGTGCGGTCGCGCAGCCAGGTCTGCATCGGCGGCACGGGGATGAGGCTCTTCGGGATGTAGTTGAGCGCGTGGCCGGCGGTGAGCGAGGTCTTCCACGCGACGGGCTGCGAGGCGAGGACCGACCAGGCTCCCATCGGCGGCGTGCCGGCGGCGGCGCCTTTCGCGCCCTCTTCCTTGCCGCGGGCGCGCAGACGGAGAAGCAGGTCGGGGATGGGAATGTTCACCGGGCAGACCTCGTTGCACGCGCCGCAGAGCGAGGAGGCCTTGGGAAGGTCGGCGAGCTCGGGGAAACGTTCGCCGGCGAGGAGCGGCGAGAGCACGGCGCCGACGGGGCCGGGGTAAACGCTGCGGTAGGCGTGGCCGGAGGCCTGGCGGTAGACGGGGCAGACGTTGAGGCAGGCGCCGCAGCGGATGCAGCGCAGGATCTCGCGGCACTCGCTGGCGAGGGCGTCGGTGCGACCGTTGTCGACGAAGATGACGTGCATCTCCTCGGGGCCGTCGGGCTGGGTGGCCGAACGCGGACCGGAGATGAACTCGGTGTAGACGGTGAGCTGCTGGCCGGTGCCGGAGCGCGCGAGGAGGTTGAGGTAGAGGCCGAGGTCGGTCTCGCGCGGGAGGAGTTTCTCGATGCCGACCATGGCGATGTGGCACTTGGTGGCGGCGAGACAGAAACGGGAGTTGCCCTCGTTGGTCACGAGGACGAGGCGGCCGGTGTCGGCGGTGACGAAGTTGGCGCCGGTAAGGCCGACGTCGGCCTCGAGGTATTTTTTGCGAAGATGGACGCGCGCGCGGCGGGTGATCGTCTGCGGGTCGTCGTTGTAGGCGCCGAGGCCGTGCTTCTCGAAGGACGTGGCGATCTCGCGGCGGTTCTTGTGGATGATCGGCTTCACGATGTGCGAGGGGTGGTCGCCATCGATCTGGATGATGAACTCGCCGAGGTCGGTCTCGACGCACTCGACGCCGTTTTTCTCGAGGAAGTGGCCGAGGTGGGTCTCCTCCGAGACCATGGTCTTGGCCTTGACCATCTTCTTCGCGCCGCGGGCCTGCATGATCGCGAGCACGGCGGCGTTGGCCTCCTCGGCGGTGGACGCCCAGTGGACCTTCACGCCGTTGCGCTCGAGGGCGGCGGCGGCGGCGGGGAGCAGGGTGTCGAGATTCTCGACGACGTGCTGCTTGATGTTGCCCGCGAGGCGACGGAGGTGGTCGGGATCGGGGTAGTGGTCGAAGAGGACGGAGGTGCGCTTCTCGTGGCCTTTTTTGGAACCGTCGTAGACGGCGGCGCGCGTGTCGGGGCGCAGCTTGGCGGCGAACTGGTCGATTTGCTGGAGGGCCATGGCGACGGGGCGGCGAGGCGGGAGGGTTAGGCGTTCTTGAGCGCGTCGCGGAGGATCTGCGCGACGTGCAGGGTCTTGATCGGCTTGCCCTCTTTTTGGGCGAGGCCGCCGAGGTGCATCATGCAGCTCATGTCGATCGAGGCGACGACGTCGGGCTGAGCGGCGCGGATGTGCTCGAGTTTCAAGGTGCCCATGCCCTTGGAGACATGGGGAAACGACACGGAGAACGTGCCGCCAAAGCCGCAGCATTGCTCGCCTTCGCCAAAAGGCACGACCTCGATGCCCTGGATGCTCGAGAGCAGCGTGAGGGCGGCCGGGCCGGTGCAGGTGCCGCGCGAGTGGCAGGAGCGGTGAAAGGCGACCTTGGCCTTGTATTGGCCGGGCCACGACGTGACGCCGAGGCCGTTGACGATGAAATCCACCAGCTCCCAGGTGCGCTTGCCGAAGGCCTCGACCTCGGGAAGATCGGCCTCCTTCTCGAATTCCAGCGGCGCGCCGTGGAACATCATCGCGGCGCAGGAGCCGCTCGGCACGATGACCGGCAGGTCGCCGCCGAAAACCTTCAACGTGTGGCGCACGACCTTGCGCGAGGAGGCCCAGTCGCCGCCGTTGAAGGCCGGTTGCCCGCAACAGGTCTGGCCGTCGGGGAACTCCACCGTGCAGCCGAGATATTCGAGCACCTCGACCGTGGCCTTCGCCACGTCGTCGTAGAAAGCGTCGCACAGGCAGGTGGCCATCATTTGCACGCGCTTGCCGGCGGGGCGTGAGGGATCGGTGAGCAGAGCGGATTGAGCGTGAGCCATGGAGGGGCGAAGGGCGCAAAACGTGTCACCAAACACGCCTCGCTCGCAATCCTCATCTTGGAAGAAGGTGCGCGTTTTTGGTAGATTTTGGTAGATTCAAACCTTAGCCAAAAGCTTAAGTCGTTTTCTCCCACGCCCACCTCTTACTTTTCATCCCCGCCATGCCCTCCCCCGTCCACCTCGCCGCCGTCGATCTCGGCGCCACCAGCGGTCGCGTCATTCTTGGCATCTGGAAAAACCAGAAGCTCGAGCTGAAGGAGGTGCATCGTTTCCCCAACGCCTTCCAATCCCTCGGCGGCCACGACTACTGGAACATCACCGGCCTGTGGGCCGAGATCCAGACCGGCCTCCGCGCCGCCGTCGCCGCGCTCCCGAAAGGCGCCGCGCTCGCCTCCGTCGGCGTCGACACCTGGGGGGTCGATTACGCGCTGGTCAACGACGCCGGCCGCCTCGTCGCGCCCGTCCACGCCTACCGCGACTCGCGCACCCAGGCCGGCCTGAAACGCCTCGGCAACACCCGCGCCGCCCTCGAGCGCGTCTACGCCGCCACCGGCATACCGAACGTCTTCTACAACTCCTCGCTCCAACTCGAGGAACAGGTCGCCTCCTGCCCCGCCCTCACCGATCTCGCCACGCGCTGCCTCTTCCTGCCCGATTTCTTCAATTTTCTCCTCTCGGGCAAGATGGCGAACGAGCTCACCATCGCCAGCACCACCCAGCTCCTCGACGTCCACTCCACCGACTGGTCGCGCGCCGCCCTCGACCACTTCCGCATCCCCGCCCAGTGGTTCACCAAGCCCGTCCTCGCCGGCGCCAAGCTCGGCAAAGTCAAAAACTTCCCCGGCCTCGAGAAGACCCAGGTCATCGCCGTCCCCGGGCACGACACCGCCTGCGCCTACGACGCCATGCCCGCCTCGCCCGACGGCAGCGACCTCTTCCTCAGCTCCGGCACCTGGTCGCTCGTCGGCTTCGAGAGCGATTCCCCGCTCCTCGGCGCCGAGGCCCTCGCCAAACGCGTCGCCAACGAGCGCATCGGCGACGGCCGCTACCGCCCCCTCACCAACGTCATCGGCCTCTGGCTCCTCGAGGGCACGATGAAGGATTTTTCTTCTCGCCCAACGACTGACGCAGCTTGGTCCGCCCTGATTGCCGCCGCCGAAAAACTCCCCGCCCCCGCCGCCCTCCTCGACGTCACCGACCCGTCTTTCGCCAACCCGAAATCGATGAAGGCCGCGATCGACGCCCACCTCAAAAAGCGCCGCCTCGCCGCCCCGAAAACCCTCGCCGGCTACGTCCGCCTCATCTGCGAGTCGCTCGGCCGCGGCCACGCCGACGCCAAGGCCGCCTTCGAACGCATGTCCGGCCGCGCCTTCAAGCGCATCCTCGTGGTCGGCGGCGGCTCGAAAAACCGCCTCCTCTGCCAGGCCACCGCCGACGCCAGCGGCGTGCCCGTGGTCAGCTTCGCCCTCGAAGGCACCGCCGTGGGCAACATGGCCCGCCAGCTCATCGCGCTCGGCGCGGTCAAAAACCTCGCCGCCTTCCGCGCCCTCCTCGGCAAGGGCCTCAAGCAGACCGTCTACACGCCGCGCGGCTGAGTCTACTCCCCACCGGCCCTGCCTCCTCTCCCCTCGCCCGCCGGCCTTCCGCCGGCGGGCTTTTTTTGCGCCCGCGCTTCCGCCGCTTCCCGCGTTGCACGGAGCAAAAAACGCATCCGTGCTTCCGCCTTGGGTCGTCGGCCCTTCGCCTGCTTTCCGTTCCCGTCTTCCGCCCGCCGGCTCCTCGCTCCCTCGCCCTCCGCCACGATGTCCTCCGCCGCCCCCACTCCGCTCGCCCAGCTGCGCCACGACCTCCGCACCCCGATCAACCAGATCCTCGGCTACAGCGAGCTCCTCATCGACGAGGTCGGCGACGCCGGCCACGGCGAGGCCTACGCGCCCGACCTCCACAAAATCCGCCGCGCCGCGCAGCAGCTCCTCGCGCAAATCAACGAAAACCTCACCGACGCCCGGGTCACCCTACGTAGTGGCACGGGCGTCCCGCCCGTGGACGCCGAGGCGCCCTGCCTCGGCGCCTCCGCCCACTCCGCCCCGCCCCTCGACCTCGCCGCCCTCCTCGCCGCATCCGCCTCCGATTCGACCGCCGACGCCCCCGTCGCCGATCCCGGCCGCATCCTCATCGTCGACGACGAGCCCGGCAACCGCGACGTCCTCGCCCGCCAACTCACCCGCCAGGGCCACACCGTCGCCGAGGCCGGAGACGGCGAGGCCGCCATCGCCAAGCTCCGCGCCGAGCCCTTCGACCTCGTCCTCCTCGACATGATGATGCCCGTCCTCGACGGCTTCTCCACCTTGGTCGCGCTCAAGCAAAACCCCGCGCTCCGCCACCTCCCGGTCATCATGATCTCCGCCCTCGACGAGATCGCCGCCGTCGTGAAGTGCATCGAGCACGGCGCCGAGGACTTTCTTCCGAAACCCTTCAACCCCGTCCTCCTCCGCGCCCGCATCGGCGCCGGCCTCCAGAAGAAACGCTTCCGCGACCAGGAGGCCGCCTACCTCCACACCATCGAGCGGACGCAGACCCGCCTCCGCGCCGAGCTCACCGAGGCGGAGAACTACATCCGCTCCCTGCTCCCCGCCCCCGGCCCCTGCCGCACGATCCACGTCGACTGGCGACTCGTTCCCTCCACCGAGCTCGGGGGCGACTCCTTCGGCTACCACTGGATCGACGACGACCACTTCGCGCTCTACCTCCTCGACGTCTGCGGCCACGGCGTCGGCGCCGCCTTGCTCTCCGCCGCCGCGATCAACGTCCTCCGCGGTTCCACCCTTCCCGGCGTCGACTTCCGCGACCCCGGACTCGTCCTCGCCGCCCTCAACAACGCCTTCCTCATGGAGCGCCAGAACGAGATGTATTTCACCCTCTGGTATGGCGTCTGGCAGCCCTCCTCGCGCACGCTCCGTTTCGCCGCCGGCGGCCACCCGCCCGCCCTCCTCGTCACTGGTGGCACGGGCGTCCCACCCGTGAGCGGCGAGGCGTCCCGCCTCGCCGCCGCGTCATCCTCCGAGTCCGCCTCCGCCGAGCCCCTCGCCGGCGCCGGCATGGTCATCGGCGGCCTCGAAGGCATGTTCTACAAGACTTTCACGCGCCACCTCCCCGGCCCTGCGCGCCTATACCTCCTCAGCGACGGCGTCTACGAGATCAGCCGAGCCGACATCGGCGGCATGTGGAGCCTCGACGAGCTCCGCGACTTCCTCGGCCGCCCCCGCGTCCCCGGCGCCGACGAGCTCGACTCCCTCCACGCCCAGGTCCGAGCCCTACACGGCCCGGGCCCGCTCGACGACGACTTCACCATCGTCCGCTTCGATCTCTGATCCCCGTCCGCCCCCACACCCGCTCTCCTCACCCCTTCCCAGTGCACCGCTCCCTCCACCTTCGCCTCCTCGGCTGGTTCCTCCTCGTTTCCGCCCTCGTCGCACTCGCCCTCTTCGGCGGCTACCGCAACCTCCGCCACACCGTCGAGGCCGACCTCGCCGACGACATCAACACCCGCATCACCCAGGTCGGCCGCGAGCTCGTCTCCACCCACGGCGCCTACCTCGAGCGGGTCCGCGCCTCCATGCGCGTCCTTCGCTCCTCCACCGACGCCCTCGGCTCGGCCCACTTCGCCCCCGGCGGCGCCACCGAGCGCGTCGGCGACCGCGAGGTGCCCGTCCTGCGCTTCGGCATCACCCCCGTGGCCAACGATTTCACCGTCGTCGACCACACCACCAACCTGATGGGCGGCACCGCCACCCTCTTCGTTCGGGACGGCGACGACTTCGTCCGCGTATCCACGAATGTCTTACATCCGGACGGCTCCCGCGCCGTCGGCACCGTCCTCGATCCATCCGGCCCGGCGGTCGCCGCCATCCGCCAGGGCCATCCCTTCTACGGCGTGGTCGACATCCTCGGCCGCCCCTACCTCACCGGCTACGAACCGGTCTTCGACTCCGCCGGCGCGGTCGTCGGCGTCCACTACGTCGGCTACCTCGTCGAAAACCTCGACCGCATCGGCCAGCAACTGGCCGACGCCCGCCTCCTCGACCGGGGCTTCTTCGCCTTCGTCGACCGGGACGGCCGCGCGCTCTTCGCAACCAAGGGCGCCGACCCCGCGCTCATCCGCTCCGCCTCCCTCGCCCACGCCGGAGATCGCGAGTGGATCGACGCCGAGGGCTGGACCTGGCGCGCCGAGCCTTTTCCGCTCTGGAAATTCACCCTTCTCGCCGCCTACCGCGGCGACGACATCCAGAACGAGACCTGGTCGCGCGTCCTTCCCGTATTCGGCTTCATGGTGCCGCTCATCGTCGCCGCGCTCATCCTCGGTTACGTCCTCGCCCGCCGCCTGTCCGTCGCCCTCGCCGAGGCCGAGCGGCTCCAGGCCGAGGCCCGCCGCCTCGCCCTCGTCGCCGCCCGCACCTACAACGGCGTCATCATCACCGACACCCACGGCCAAATCACCTGGGTCAACGACTCCTTCACCCGTCTCACCGGCTACACCGCCGCCGAGGCCATCGGCCGCCACCCCGACGACTTCCTGATGGGCCCCGACACAGATCCCGCCGCCCTCGCCGCCAAGAAAAAAGCCCGCGCGCAGAAGCGCCCCTTCCAACTTGAGGTCCTCAACTACCGCAAGGATGGCGCCCCGCTCTGGGTTCTCGTCGACGGCCAGCCCATTCTCGACGCCCACGGCGAGGTCGAGAGCTACGTCGTCGTCCAGGTCGACATCACCAAGCGCAAGCAGGACGAGGCCGCCGTCCACCAGGCCCGCGAGGCCGCCGAGGAGGCCAATCGCACCAAATCCGCCTTCCTCGCCAACATGTCCCACGAGCTCCGCACCCCGATGAACGCCATCATCGGATACTCCGAGATGCTCATCGAGGACGCCGAAGACACCGGCAACGACACCGCCATTCCCGACCTCAAAAAGATCCACTCCGCCGGCAAGCATCTCCTCGGCCTGATCAACGACGTGCTCGACATCTCCAAGATCGAGGCCGGCAAGATGAGCCTCTACCTCGAGGACGCCCCCCTCGCCGCCCTCGTCGACGAGGTCGCCGCCACCATCCGCCCGCTCGTCGCCAAGAACAACAACACCCTCGTTCTCGAACCCGCCGCCAACCTCGGCGTTCTGCACGCCGACGTCACCAAGGTCCGCCAGACCCTCTTCAATCTCCTCAGCAACGCCGCCAAGTTCACCCACGAGGGCAGGATCACCCTCTCGGTCACCCGTTCCGCGCAACACGGCCGCGACTTCGTCCACTTCCGCGTCGCCGACACCGGCATCGGCATGACCCAGGAGCAGCTCGGCAAGCTCTTCCAGGCCTTCGTCCAGGCCGACGCCTCCACCACCCGCAAATACGGCGGCACCGGCCTAGGTCTCGCGATCTCCAGGAAATTTTGCCAGCTCATGGGCGGCGACATCACGGTGGAAAGCGAACCCGGAAAGGGCACCGTATTTACCGCCTCGATACCACTTCGCGTCGAGGATCCGTCCAAATCCCGCCCGCCCTTCCCCGCCCTCTCCGCCGCCGCCCCGGCGCCCGCGACGACGGGCGACACAACCGGGCCGCTCATCCTCGCCGTCGACGACGACCCCGCGGTCCTCGACCTCCTCACCCGCAACCTCAACCGGGAAGGCTACGCCGTCCGCACCGCGTCCAACGGACGCGACGCCCTCACGCTCGCCAAACAGCTCAAGCCCCGCCTCATCACCCTCGACGTGATGATGCCCAGCATGGACGGCTGGTCCGTGCTCACCGCGCTCAAGGCCGACCCGGAGACGCGCGACATCCCCGTCGTGATGGTATCCATCATCGAGGACCGCCAGCTCGGCTTCACCCTCGGCGCCGCCGACTACCTCACCAAGCCCGTCGACCGCGCCCGCATCGCCGACATTCTCGCGCGCCAGGTCCCCCATGAGACCCGCCGCCTGGCCCTCGTCGTCGACGACCTCCGCGACAACCGCGCCATGCTCCGCGCCACCCTCGAGCGCGAGGGCTGGGAGGTCGTCGAAGCCGAGGACGGCCGCGCCGCGCTCGAGACCTTCGTCGCGCAAAAGCCCGCCCTCATCCTCCTCGACCTCATGATGCCGGTGATGGACGGCTTCGAATTCCTCCGCGCGCTCCGCGCCCGCGACGACGGCCGCGCCGTGCCCGTCGTGGTCGTGACCGCCAAGGAACTCAGCGCCGACGAACGCGACTACCTCCGCGCCTGCGTGGAAAACGTCGTGCAAAAAGGCCCCCTCGCCCACGACGCGCTCCTCTCCGAAATCCGCAACCGCCTAAACGCCTAGGCCACCTCGGAAAAGGGCGACGCCAAATCGCCCCAACCGGGCCTTCCGGCTCGGGCGGACAGACACCGACGACGCCGATGCCTTACGCGAAGTCGGCGACGCGCTTATGACCGCTCCGCGTCCATTTTCCGGCTGACCTCCTCCCCCGTCCGCGCATTGTTTTTCCATCCCCCGCGCGCCCGGCGGCGCGCGCCCCATGCTTCCACCCCGCCCGCATCCCCACGCCCGCATCGTCCCCGCCACGACCGGACTCATGCTATGCGCCGCGCTCCTTCTCGGCCCGCGCGCCGCGTGCGCGCAGGAGGAGCCGCGTCCCGATGATTCGACCGTCACACTCGAGCCGCTCGTCATCGACGGAGACGACGCCTCCGCCGCCGACCACGATCCGACCGGCCTCGACGGCGACGAGGCCCAGCGCAGGGAGCCGCCCTTCGGCAACGAATTCCTCTCCGATCCCGCCTTCGAAGAGATGCCCCTGGGCGAACTCGACTCGGAGCTCGACGCCCTGGCCTCCGCGCGCGCCGACGCCGCGGCGGTCGCCGCCGGCTCCGAGACCGTCGATCTCCGCGGCTTCCCCACGCCCTCCCGCCGCAACGGATTCACCCAGGCCGGCATCCCCGAGATCATCAATCCCGGCGGCTCCGAGCTCGTCATCGGCTCCCTCGTCCCCGTCGTGGGCCGCGCCGCGCCCGGCGGCATTCGCAACCACCAGGTCGCCCGACCGCGCGGCAAAAGCGCCCGCCAGCTCGAGGCTTCGGTCGGCACCCAGGGCGGCGCCCGCGCCAAGGCCACCGCCACCGGCGACGTCGTGCCCAAGAAGAGCTGGTATCTGCTCTCCGGCGCCTGGTCCGGCCGCGACGGCCCGCAACGCTACGCCGAGACCGGCCAGCTCAACGCCGGCATCGCCCTCGTCGTCCGCCACTCGCGCAGCACGAGCACCCTTTGGACCTTCGACGCGGTCGACTTTCTCGGCAATCCCGCCCCCGGCGTCCCGGAATACCGGCGCACCGCGGGAGGCCCCGTCGTCGGCCCCTACCTGCCGCTCGCCGAGTTCCACACCTACGGCCCCCACGCCTCCGTGCGCCGCCAGGCCGGCTCGCTCGGCGTTCAGCTCGAAAGCCAGCTCTCGCCCGATCTCTCGCTCAGCTCGGGCACCCAGATCTACGGACGCCACGCGGAGCAGGATCGCTTCACGACCGGCCAATATGTCGTCGAAACCGGCGTATTTTCCGGCGTCCGGGAGCCCACCCACCGCGAGGAGGACCACGTCGGCTTCGCCCATCAAAGCGACCTGACGCGCCGTTTTCAGCTCTGGGACGCGGACCACAAGCTGCTCGCCGGGATCGAGCTCTCGCGCTCCGAGGCCGCCGACGAAAACCGCGGGCTGGAAAAAGCCGACCGCGACGCCCTGCCGGCGAGCGTTCGTCGTTTCGACCCGTATTCACCCGATTACTACCGGCCAGCCTACTCGTCCGCCCTTTACCGACGCCTCATCACCGATCGCGTCGTGTTGCTCGACTCCGCCGCCGCGGTGCTCTCCCTCCGCTCCGCCTTCAACAACGGCCGCACCGTGCTCACCGCCGGCGTCCGGCGCGATTTCACCGACGTCCAGGTGGAGGACCGCCGCCCCTCCGCGCCCCCCGCGACCGCATACGCGGAGAAACGCCTCGCCGACACCTCGCTTCACGCCGGAGTCAACCAGCGCGTCGGGCGCCGGCTGCTCGTGTTCGCCACCACGAGCTCCGCCGTGCAGCCGTCCACCCGGGTCGACGCCCGCACCGGCGAAATCCAGGACAACGCCGCCACCGCCGGCCTCGATCTCGGCTTTCGCACGCATTTTTTCGAGCGCCGCCTCACCGCCGGGGCGATGGTCTACGCCTACAATAATTCCCATATCGTCCGCCGAAATCCGCTCTACAACGACCCTGTCGCCGACGCCGAGCACACCCAGCCCCAGCTCGTGACCAGCGGCGAAGAGGAGTTCCGCGGCCTCACCGCGCAACTCGGGTGGAAGCCCGACAAGGAGTGGACCTGGACCGCCCGCGCCTCGTGGACCGACGCCTTCACCGTTTCCTCGCCGGATCTGCCCGAGGAGGAGGGGCGGCCGCTCACCAGCCTGCCTCGCTTCTCCGCCGCCACCGGCTTGCGCCGAGCCTTCGCCGCCGGCCCGCTCAAGGGGCTGTCGATCGGAGGCGGCGTCACCCACGTCGGCTCGACGATCCAAAGCTACGCGCGCCCGGGCCGCGAACGTCTCGACTACCCCGCCTACACCGTCGCCGGACTCGACACCTCCTACACGTGGAAAGCGGGCGCGGTGACCCACACGCTCAGCGCCTCGATCGGCAACGTGTTCGACATCGACCTACTCGAAAAAATCGCCCGCGTCGGCGCGGAACGCAGCCTCACCGTCGGCTGGCGCGTGGCTTTTTGAGCAAGTCCCCCGCGTGGAGGGCGACAGCGCTTTCGCCCCCGAGTCCGCCTGCGCGGGGGCGCGCACCGCCCGCCGCGCCGCCGCGTAAAGGGACTCAACGCGCCTTCGCGCGCTTCGCCGTCTTCGGCTCCCATCGCGCCGTCACCACCGAGGTGAAGCCGCCGCGCGCCTTCCAATCCGCCACGATCTCGAGCGAACGCGGCCTCAACGCGTCGCCCAGGTCGTCGCAAATCTTGTTCGTCACCGCCTCGAAGAAGATGCCTTCGTTGCGGAAAGCGTGGAAATACAGCTTCAGCGACTTCAGCTCCACGCAGGTTTTGTCGGGCGTGTAGCGCAGCGTGATGTGGGCGAAATCCGGGTGGCCCGTCATCGGGCACAAGGAGGTGAACTCGTGGTGCGTGTGCGCGATCACGTAGTCGCGCCGGGGAGCGGGATTCGGGAAGGTCTCGAGCAGTTTCGGGTCGGCCATGGCGCCACCCAAGCCCAGCCCCCCCGTCTTGACAAGCGCCCGGCGACCGCCGCGCCGGGCGCGACCGCCGCCTGTCAATCCGAAGCGGCCTCCAATTCCCCCACCTCATTATACGGCACCCGCCCCCGCCGGCTCTGTCAGACTCCTTCGCCATGACTGACACCCGTTCCCACGACGCCGGCGCGAAGATCCTTCTTCGCGGTATCCACCTCACCCTCACCGACGCCCTGCGCGACACCTTGCGAAGCAAGGCCGAACGCCTGCTCCGGCACGAACCGCGAATCGATCGCATCCGCATCGATCTCGAACACGACACCACCCGCGGACGCGCCGTGTTCGTCGCCAAAGGCCACATCGAGATCGGCGGCCCCGACATGCTCGCGACCGTCGCCTCCGAGGACGCCTACAAGGCGATCGACCTGCTGATCGACAAGCTCGACCGCCACCTCCTCCGCCGCGGCGAGCTCTTCAAGGCCCGCCGTCATCGCGACGCCTCCCTGCGCGAGATCGCCGCGTAAACAGGGCGGCGCCGGTCCTCGTCGCCGCTCCTTGCCTGCGCCACCGCCGGCCCCTTCCGGGGCCGGCTTTTCTTTTTTCGCTCCGGTGAAGCCGACGCGCCGAGGCCGCGCCGGCGGAAACACCTCGGACGGGTGCCGAAAACTTCGCCAATTTGCGCAAGCCGCGTCTTTTTTCTCGGCTCTCCCGCGCGTCGCGCTTTCCTCGCCCGCCGTGGTCCCGCTCAAAGTCCTCTTCGTATCGCCCGAAGTAGAACCTTTCGTCAAAGTAGGAGGTCTGGCCGACATGGTCGGCTCTCTCCCCAAAGCCCTCGCCGCCCTCGGTCACGACGTGCGCGTCGTCTTCCCCGCCTACGGCAGCCTCCGCCTGGACTCCGCCTGGCACGCGCGCCCCGAGCCCCTCGGCGTCGACGTCGGCTCCGAAGCCCGCTGGGCCCGCACCTGGGAAAGCGTTCTCCCCGGCTCCAAGGTCCCCGTCTACGCCCTCGAGCACGAGGAGTTCTTCGCGCGTCCCGAGGTCTACGCCGGCCCTTGGGGCAATTTCCCGGACAACGACCTGCGCTTCGCCTTCCTCTGCCGTGGCGCCCTGAATCTTTGCCTGCAGATCGGATGGATCCCCGACGTCGTCCACGCGCACGACTGGACCACGGGCCTCCTGCCGGTGTTGCTCAACACCACCTTGCGCAACACCCCGCTCGGACGGACCGCCTCGGTGTTCACCATCCACAATCTCGAGCACCAAGGCTACTCCGACCGGCGCGTCGTCGACTTCGCCCACCTTCCGCCCTCCGAGTTCCGTCCCGACAGCCTCGAAAGCGTCGGCGCGGTCAACATGATGAAGGCGGGCCTCTACCACGCGACCAAGCTCACCACGGTCAGCCCGACCTACGCCGAGGAGATCAAAACCCGCGCCGGCGGCTTCGGCCTCGACGAGGTGTTGCGTTTCCGCGCCGCCGACCTCGTCGGCATCCTCAACGGCATCGACGCCGCCGCGTGGAATCCGGCGATGGATAAACATCTGCCGCGTCCTTACGATCAACGCTCGCTCCCCGCCGGCAAGGCCGCCGCCAAGGCCGCCCTGCAAAAGCGCCTCGGCCTGACGCAAGACCCGCACATCGCCGTCTTCGGCATCGTCTCCCGCTTCGCCAGCCAGAAGGGCCTCGACCTCCTCGCCGAAGCGCTCCCGCACATCGTGCCGCGCATGCACGTGCAGTTCGCGCTCCTCGGCGCGGGCGATCCCGGCCTCGAGCAAACTTTCCGCTGGGCCGCCGAGGCCTTCCCCGGACGCGTCGGCGTGCACGTCGGCTACGACAACAGCCTCTCCCACCTCATCCAGGCCGGCTCGGACTTTTTCGTCATGCCCAGCCGCGCCGAACCCTGCGGCCTCACCCAGATGTATGCGATGCGCTACGGCACCGCGCCCATCGTGCGCTCCACCGGCGGCCTGATCGACACCGTCGCGCAGTTCGCCGAGGGCAAGGACAACGGCACCGGCTTCCGCTTCCAGGACGCCACCGCCCCGGCCCTCTACAACACCATCGGCTGGGCCTGCGCCACCTACTACGACCGGCCCGACGAACTCCAGGCCCTCCGCCTCCGCGGCATGGCGCAGGATTTCTCGTGGAACGTCAGCGCGGGCAAATACGCCGAGATCTACGGCTGGGCCGTCGACGCCCGCCGCGCCGCCACGAGCACGGCCTGAGCCTCGCCGACGGTTCCGGGCGTCCTCGTCGGCGCCCGGAGGATCAGTGTATCCATCCCAAACCTACGCGCAGCCACAAAGGCACCGCGAACAGCCCCACCGCGGTCGTCCCCAGCACCACCTGCACCGCGACCAGCGGCTGGCCGCCGTAGTGCTTGGCGATCACGATCGGCAGGATGCCCGCCGGCATCGCCGCCTGGACCACCAGCACGCCCTTCAGCTCCGGCGGCAAGGGCAACGCCACCGCCAGCCCCAGCATGCCGAGCGGGATCAGGCCGACGCGCAGCGCGCAGGCGAGCGGAGTCACTCGGCGGTCGACGAGCGTCCGCGGCGCGGAGAAATACTCGACCAGCGTGCCCCCGATCACGAGCAGCCCCAGCGGCACCGCGCAGGCCGCGACCATGCGCACCGACCGCCGCACAAGGTCGGGCATCCATTCGCCGGCGCCGGCGAGATTGAGGGCGATCGCGAGCACCAGCGCGTAGACCGGCGGGTTTAGCACGCGCCGCCAGCCGCCGCCCCGCAGGGAGACGCCGGCGAGCATGAGGATGCCGATGGTCCAGATCGCGGCCTCGCAACCGACGTTGAAGACGAAAAGCACGCCCAACGTTTCCCGGCCGAAGAGCCTCTCGACGAGGGGAATCGCCATGTAGCCGTAGTTGAATATCCCCACGCTGAAGGCGAAGGTTCGCAACCCGCCGCCCACCGAGAAACCGGCGCGTTTCGCCACCGCGTAGGCGAGCAGGATGCCTCCGCCCATCGTCACGAACCCCAGCGCGGGCGCGGCGAGCAGATTGCCCGGCGCGCGCAGGGCCTCGTTGCCGAGCGCGTTGTCGAAGATGAGGCAGGGATAGAGGAAGTTGACGACGAGCTTGAGCAGGCTCTCGTCCGCCTCGGGCTTGAGCCAACCCAGGCGACGCGCGCCCGCCCCCGCCGCGATCACGGCGAAGACCGGCATCACCAGCGCCAGCAGCGTCCAATAGCCCGGAAGATCTCCCGCCATAGGCGCCTCATCACAGCCGGACGCACGGATTGGACAAGCCCGCGTCCGAGTCTACCTTCTCCGGGATTATCGCCATGCCCACCGTCACCCGCCTCCTCCACACCCGTTACCGCGTCAACGATCTCGCCGCCTCGGTGAAGTTCTATACCGAATGCCTCGGCCTGAAGGTCTCGCGTCAACACACCTCGCCGCGCGGCGCGCAACTCGTGTTCCTCGCCACGCCGAACAGCGTCGAGGAGATCGAGCTCTGCCAGATGCCCGCCGGCGCGGCCGAGCCGGTCAAGGTGCAGAGCGACCTGACGCACCTCGCCTTCGAGGTGGACGATCTGGAAAAATTCGCCGCCGAAGCCGCGGCCAAGGGCTACAAACTCAGCGACGGACCGACCCGGACCGGCGGCGGCTCGGTGATCGCCTTCATCGACGCGCCCGAGGGCTACGAGGTGGAGCTGATCCAGCGCGTGAAGTAAGAGGAGAGTCGGGCCGCGGACGGCACCGCATGCGAGCGATACGCACTCGCCTATCCGGCCGCCACGAACCTTAGGGGACTCGGAAAAACGGCCACGACGCTCCAGCCCTCCGCGACCGCAATAAAGCTGGCCGCGGTAAAATCGCGGGCGGACGGGCAGGTGTCCTTCGGGGCGATTGTCCTTCCCGCAGGCGGCGGCGGGCCCGAGGACGCGCCCGTCACACTCTCGCCGGAACGCCGAAAGGCGATCAGACCTCAGCGTAGATCGCGTGATCCGCGGTCGATCAAAGGACGACGCGGGCCGATCGGACGCAAAAAAACCGCCCCGAAATCCGGGGCGGTTTTGGAAAACCGAATGCTCCTTCTTCCGAAACGCCTTAGCGCTTGGAGAACTGGAAGCGCTTGCGGGCGCCGGGCTGGCCGGGCTTCTTGCGCTCTTTTTCGCGCGGGTCGCGCTTGAGGTGTCCGGCCTTCTTGAGGGCGGCGCGGAGCTCGGGGTTCATGCGCTGGAGGGCGCGGGCGATGCCGTGCGCGACCGCGCCGGCCTGGCCGGCGACGCCGCCGCCGTCGACATTGGCGGTCACGTCGATCTTCTCGCGGAGCTCGACGGTGAGGAGGGGACGGAGGGCGGCCTTGGAGAAGTTCTCGTGGGAGAAATAGTCGTCGAACTCGCGGCCGTTGGCGACGAGCTTGCCCGTGCCTTCGGTGATGCGAACGCGGGCGGTGGCGGACTTGCGGCGGCCGGTGCCGAGGAAAACGGTGGTTTCAGCGCTCATGGGATAAGGTGCTTAGCGAACGGAGATCTTGACCGGGTTCTGCGCCTCGTGGCCGTGCTTGGCGCCGGCGAACACGCGGAGCTTGGTGAGCATCTTGGCGGCGATGCGGTTCTTGGGGAGCATGCCCTTGACGGCGTGCTCGATGATGAACTCGGGATGGCGCTCGCGCTGCTGCTGGAGGGAGCGGTAGCTCTCGCCACCGACGAAGCCGGAGAAGAACATATACTCGTTCTGATCTTCCTTCTTGCCGGTCACGACCGCCTTTTCGGCGTTGATGACGACGACGTAGTCGCCCGTGTCGACGGACGGGGTGTAAGAAGCCTTGTGACGACCGCGGATGATGTTGGCGGCTTTCACGGCGATGCGGCCGAGAACCTCGCCCTCGGCATCGATGAGATACCACTTGGGCTGAACGGTCTCCTGCTTGGCGAGGAACGTTTTCATGAGAAAAGAGGTGGAAGGCATAGTCCGTGACCGGAGCTGTCAACCGTTCATTTACGAGGAAAAGGAAAAACCCGCCTCCGCCGGAGCGGAGACGGGTCTCGAATGAAGGAGGAAATCCGTCGGACTAAGCTCGCGAGGCGAGATTAGAAGCCGATGGAGATGCCGGCCTTGCCGACGATGATGTCGTCGCCGTCGCCGGAGAAGCCGGTCTTGGAGGACGAGTCATTGACGACGTAGTCGGCGCCAACGGTGAGGGTGGCGGTCTCGCTGAGCTTGTAGGGGATGGCGACGCCGGCGACACCATAGGTGTAGTCCTCGCCGGGGGCGGAGACGTTGCCGAGCTTGGCGGAGAGGTCCACGGAGGCCTTGATGGCATCGACGGGGATGCTGTAGCCGATGGAGGCCTCGACGGTGTTCACCTCGAGGTCGAAGTCGTGGTAGAAGTAGACGGAGGGGCTGAGGAGGACGTCGACGGAGGCGCCGACGTAGACCTCGGTGGTGTCGAGATCGCTGCCACCGGAATAGGTGAAACGGGTGACACCGGCGTCGAGCTTGACCTTGTCGTTCAGCTTGTAGCCGTAGCCGGCGTAGAGGTCGGTCTCGGTGGCGCCATCGTTGTGGCTCAGCTCGCTGGAGTGCCAGGCACCGGCGTAGAAGTCGCCATAGGCGGCCTCGACGGAGGGCTGGATGGAGGCTTCGCCGAGCCGCACGCCACGGAACACGTAGTCGGAAACGTAGCTGACGTCGACGGTGACGGAGAGGTCCGACTTGGCGGCCTCGGCGGCTTGGGAGGAAACGCCGGCCGAGATGGCGGCGAGAGCAAGAGCGGTCTGCTTGATCATGGTTGGTTTGGTTGGTTTGGTTATATCGCTGGTTAGACGACGGCTCGCAGGAGAACGAAGGACTTGTAAAAGGCAAGTCCCGTTTGCCTCGTGAAACCGGCGCAAAACCTTCCCCCCAGTCCCCCTTCCAAATCCAAAGTTCCATGCCAAAACCCGCCAACTTGATGTTTTTGAGCTCCATCAACGGCTTCGCCGCCGTGCTCCTGGGCGCGCTCGGAGCTCATGCGCTCAAAGCGGAGCTCACGACCCGGGGCAGCCTCGGCGCCTGGCAAACCGCCAGCGGCTATCAGCTTGCGCACGCCGTGGCCGCGTTGGCGGTGCTGGCCTGGGCGGCGGCCCAACCAGAGCGAAATCGCCGCCTTCGGCGCGTGGCCGCCTGCTGGCTTGCCGGCTCCCTGCTCTTCGCCGGCTCCATCTACCTTTTGGCGCTGGGCGGCCCGCGCATGCTTGGGCCGGTCACCCCGCTCGGAGGTCTGGCCTTTCTCGCCGGCTGGGCGCTTCTTGCTCTGGAAAGCCTCCGCCGACCCGATTCCGAATCCCTGCCTTGAACCTCCCTTCCGAAATTCTCCCGGTCCTGGGCACCCTGCGGTCGATCGGACGTCCGCGCATCGTCGGGGGCGCCGTTCGCGACTGGCTCCTGGGCTTGGACGCCAAGGATCTGGACATCGAGGTCGGAGGAGCCTCGTTCGACGATCTTTTGCGGGTGCTGGCCCCCCTGGGCTCGACCGACGTGGTCGGCCGCAGCTTCGGGGTCATCAAGTTGCGCCTGTCGTCCGGAACCGAATACGACATCGCCCTGCCCCGCAGGGAATCCAAGACCGGCGCCGGTCACCGCGGTTTCAAGGTCGAGCCCGACCCGCTCTTGAGCGACGCGGAGGCCGCGGCCCGGCGCGACTTCACGATCAACGCCATCGCCTGGGATCCCCTGGACGGACGTCTCATCGACCCCCACGGCGGCGCGGCCGATTTGCGCTCGCGCCGCCTGCGCCATACCGGCCCGGCCTTCGTCGAGGACCCGCTGCGCGTGCTGCGCGGCATGCAGTTCGCCGCCCGCTTTGATCTGACCCTCGCGCCCGAAACCGCCGCGCTCTGCCGCTCCATCGCCCCGACCTTCGCCGAGCTCCCGGTGGAACGCGTCTGGCATGAATGGGAAAAATGGGCGGAAAAATCCGCCACGCCCTCGCGCGGACTACGCGTCCTCGCCGAAACCGGCTGGCTCGCGCATTTCCCCGAAATCGCCGCCCTCGCCGGCTGTCCGCAAGACCCCGAGTGGCATCCCGAAGGCGACGTGCTCGCCCACACCGGCCATTGCTGCGACGCCCTCGCCCGCGACCCCGCCTGGCTCGCCTCGCCACCGCGCCGCCGGCGCCTCCTGATGCTCGCCGTCCTCCTCCATGACGTCGGCAAACCCGCCTGCACCCGCCGGGAGGAAAAACCAGCAGGCTCCGGCACCCTTCGCTGGACCAGCCCTGGCCACGAGCCCGCCGGACTCGCTCCCGCTCAAGGTTTCCTCGCCCGCATCGGCGCCCCCCACGATCACGCGCCCGCGATCACGCCGCTCGTGACCAACCACATGGTGCACCACCACGGAGGGCCGGAGGGCCTCGGTCCCAACGCCCTTCGCCGCCTCGCGCGCCGCCTCCAGCCGGCCACGCTCGCCGACCTCGCCGCCGTCATGCGCGCCGACGCGAAGGGTCGCCCGCCGCTTTCCGGCGCGGACAGCCTGCCCCTGATCGAACGACTTCTCTCCCGCGCCGCCGGACTCGCCCTCGCCGACGCCGCGCCGCGCCCGATCCTGCTGGGACGCCACCTCGTCGATTCCGGAATGAAGCCCGGTCCGGACTTCAAACGTCTGCTCGACGCCGCGTTCGAGGCCCAGCTCGACGGAGCCTTCGCCGATGAATCAAGCGCTCTCATCTGGTTGAGAAATAATTTGCCGAACGCGGACGCGCCCCGGGCGTGACAGCCGCACGCCACCGCCTTTGGTGGTCGTTTCCGTCCAGCCGCCTTATCGCGACCCGCTGGACAACTTATCCTCGCTCCGCTCACTCCGGCATCCCCCTTTCATCCATGGCCACCCAACTCGACCAACTCAAAGCCCTGACCACCGTGGTCGCCGACACCGGCGACTTCCAAAGCATGAAGGTCTTCGCACCCCGCGACGCGACGACCAACCCCTCCCTCATCCTCAAGGCCGCCGCCATGCCCGAGTATGCGGCCCTCCTCGACAAAGCCATCGCCGAGTCCCCCAAGTCCGCTTCGCTCGACCAAGTCATCGACCGCCTCCTCGTCGTCTTCGGACTCGAGATCCTCAAGATCGTCCCCGGCCGAGTGTCCTCCGAGGTCGACGCCCGCCTCTCCTTCGACACCGAAGGCACGCTCAAGAAGGCCCGCGAGATCATCGCCCTCTACGAAAAGGCCGGCGTCTCCAAGGACCGCGTCCTGATCAAGATCGCCTCCACCTGGGAAGGCATCAAGGCCGCCGAGGTGCTCGAGAAGGAGGGTATCCACTGCAACCTGACGCTCCTCTTCAGCTTCGCCCAGGCCGTCGCCTGCGCCGAGGCCGGCATCCAGCTCATCTCGCCCTTCGTCGGCCGTATTCTCGACTGGCACAAGGCCAAGAACCCGACCGGCGACTTCTCCGGCGCCAAGGACCCCGGCGTGGTCTCGGTCACCCAGATCTACACCTACTACAAGAAATTCGGCTACAAGACCGAGGTCATGGGAGCCTCCTTCCGCAACACCGGCGAGATCCTCGAGCTCGCCGGCTGCGACCTTCTCACCATCGCCCCGACCCTCCTCGCCGAGCTCGCCAAGAGCGAGGCCCCCGTCGCCAGGAAGCTCGACGCCGCCGCGGCGCAGAGCGCCGACCTCAAGAAGGTCAGCTTCGACGAGAAGGCCTTCCGCTTCGCGATGAACGAGGACGCCCTGGCCACCGAGAAGACCGCCGAAGGCATCCGCCTCTTCAGCGCCGACATCGTGAAGCTCGAGCAGCTCATCGCCCAGAAGCGCGGCTGACGCCGAGCCATCATCCGACTTTCGTAGCGGAACGGCGGAGCCGTTTAGCTCTCACAGTCCACCGGCCCGGCCCGCCTTGCGCGCGCCGGGCCCTTTGTTTTTGCCCACCGAGCCGACGTTAACGACAAACATCGCTCGCCGATGATCTTCCTCGACCACATCGCCAAGTGGTTCTTCAGCGCGCTCACCGCGCTCGTGCTGACGCTCTTCTGCGGAACCATACTGGTCACGATTTCCGCCGAGTTCGTGGCACCCCCACGCATCCAAACCGCCGCCCGTAGCATCGCATCCGGCAATCTTCGCCAGATCGCCCAAGCCAGCCTCATCTACGCGGTAGATCACGAAGGTCGATTGCCCGATGCGACGGACCTGCCGGACTACGCTCGCCAGCTGGCGCTGCACGGAGGACTAAACGACCCGTCCTGCTGGGTCGCCAGCGGACGACAGACGGCTATCCCGTCCGATCTAAAAACGGTCTTGGTCTTCACGCCCGATGGTTCACGCACGCTCGACCCGCGTTTTGCTCAATTGCCCCACCTGTTCGCCGTGGTCCTGGGCGGCCTGACCAACCAGCACCCCGGGACGACACCGATCGCATGGACCCGCGGCTTGGATCTCGAGACCGGCGAATGGCGTAAAGACAGCCCCTACGGCGGGGAAGGCGGTCACATCGTTTTTCTTGGTGGCGACTGCCGGTTCTTTCGCAAACTGACCAATTCCTCCGGCGGTGAACTGACCGGCCGTGACGGCCGCCCCACGCACCGTATCTTGGATGCGTTGCCGGCGAACGCCCGCGTCTCAGACGATGCCACGCTTCCCGTCCGCGAGCCCACCTGGACGGATCGCGTCGGCAGATTGGGCCACCGGCTCGCCGAAGGCGCTCGCATGGCCATCCTGCTGGCCTGGCCGCTCTGGATGCTGGTCCTGTTTCTCAAACTCACTCTCGGCTTCGCGCGCACATGGGGTGTCCCGCTCCACGAACTTAAGATCGAACCGCAAGCAAGGTGGCTGCTGATAAGCCCCGCCGTGCTCCTGGCGCTCAGCGTGGTGTTCCGGGCCTAGCCAGAGTCCCGGCGCAAGACGCGGCCTTTTGCTTTGCGCCCTTTGCGTGTCCGCGTCTTTGCGTTGACCGCTTCACCATGCTCCGCGCCTTCCAGTGGGATCTCGCCCGCCAAGTCGAGCGTCTCGACCACCTCCTCGACCTCCTGCCCCGCTACGCGGACTGGGGCTATGAACGTCTGTATCTGCATCTGGAGGACGCGGTCGACTATCCCTCCCTGCCCGGCGTCGCGCGCGCCGACGCCTACGCCTGGCGCGATTTCGAAAAACTCGTCTCCGCCGCCACGTCGCGCGGCATCCGCGTCGTCCCCATCGGCAATCTCCTCGGTCACACCCAATACCTCATCAAGACCGAGGCCTGGCGCGATCTGAACGAGCTCCGCGATCCCGCCACCGGCGCCGCCCTGCCCGCCGGCCAGATCTGCCCGCTCCACCCGCGCATGGCCGAGTTGGCCGAGAAACTCGTCGGCGACCTCGCCCCGCTCTGCACCGCAGGCGAGATCCACGTCGGGCTCGACGAGAGTTTCCACCTCGGCAAACACCCGCTGTCCCGCGCCGAAATCGAAAAGATCGGCCTCGCCGGCCACTTCGCCCGCCATGTCGCACGCCTGCACGGCGTCGCCGCCTCCCGCGGCCTTCGCCTCGGCCTCTGGGCCGACATGCTCGCGCTCCTCCCCGAGGCGATCGCGCTCCTCCCGCAACACGCCGGCCTCTCCGCCTACGACTGGTATTACCACCCCTTCGCCCAGCGGCCGCGGATGGAGTTGTATAATTTTCCCGAATACGAGCTCGCCCCCGCTCTCCGCGCCGCGGGCGTCGCCTACTGGGCCTGCCCGATGAACGGGGCCTTTCGCCACGAGGTCGCGCCCGTCTGGGGCGAGCGCCTGCAAAACCTCGCCGCCTGGTGGCGCCGCGCGCAGGCCGTGCGCGCGGACGGCTACCTCGTCACGAGCTGGGAACCCTACCGCCTCGCGCTCGGCACGACCACGCTGATGGACGCCGCCGCGGCCGCGCTCTGGCTCGAACCACAGCGAGGCGACGACCCCGCAGGCCTTCTTTCCGCCGGCCTGCGCCGTTACGCCGGACTCGGCGCCGTCTCCGCGCGCACGCTCTCGCGCGGCTTGCTCGCGACCGACGCGCAGGCCTTCGCGGGAAACTCGCGCTGGGAAATCAACACGCGATGGGACTCGGTCGGCCCTCGCCGCGAAAGCCCCTTACCCCACGCCGCCGCTTCGCGCCGTCTCTCGCGACTGTCGTCAAACCCCGCGCTTTCGGCGCCCGCGCTTGGATGCCTCCGCGACACGCTCCGTTTCCAAGCCTACCTCGCCGCGCGCGATGCCTTTGTTCGCCAAGCCGCGGGCCAGGCCGCTCGACTGCGTCGCCTCGCCACGCGCCTCCCCGACGCGCCCGGGAAAGCCCGGAATAGCCGGGATCGCCGCACCGGCTTCACCGAGGTGATCGCTGCCGCGCAGGAAGCCGCCGCGGACTTCGCGCTCCGGCTTCGGGCCGCCCGCAAGGACGCCCGCGCGATGTGGTGCGGGTCACGCCCCGCCGACTCTTTCGCCGCCAGCCAAAACGCCGGCGTCCTCGCCGGCGACACGCGGCGCCTCCGCGCGTGGCAAACTTGGCTGCGCGCCGTCGCGCGCCGCCCCGCGCAAGTCCGCCGCGCTTCGCCCGTGCTCGGACGCTGGACGCTGCGTTTCACGGTGCACCACTTCGCGCCGGCCTGGCAAAAAGTCGTGGTCGAGCAACGGCAGGCCGACGGCACGTGGCGTGAGCTCTACGGCCGCGTGACGATCGAATTCCGAGCCCGCGCGGCGCGGCCGCATCCGACGCAGATGCGCCTAGAATTCGCGTGCCCGGTAGACGATCCCGACGCGCCCCTACGCATCGCCACGCGTTGCGTCGGGCAAATCGCGATCAGCCATGCGGAGCTCACCGACGGCGTGGTCGCGCGCGAACACCGCCCGATCCGCGTCCGCCATGTGCTGGGGGAACCGGCGCCAAAGGGCGGCTGGCCCAAGGTCGATTGGGTGCGCAACACGGGCGAACTGCCGCTTCATTTCATATAACGACGGACACGAAAAAGGCGCCTCGGTTGAAGGCGCCTTGAAAAGCAAAGGACGGCGGCTGAATCCGGCCGCTTAGCGGCCAAGGATCCAGGCGCCGATCGGACCTTGATAGAGGCCGAAGACCACGCTGGCGGCGGCGAGCGCGCCGAGGGCGAGGCCGACCGGGAAAGAAACCGGGGTGCCGGTGGGAGCGGCGGCCTCGGCCTCTCCGGCTGGAAGCGTCGGACGCCAGGAGCTGAAGTAGGCCGCCTTGATCCAGCCGAAGTAGTAGTAGATCGAGATCACGACGCCGACGATCGCGATGCCGAGGAGGCAGAAGAGACCGGCTTTGAAGGCGGCCATGAAGACCATGAGCTTGCCCATGAATCCGGCAAGCGGCGGGATGCCCGCGAGCGAGCCGAGACCGATGGCGAGCACGCCCGCCAGGTAGGGACGCTTCTTGGCGAAGTCGGCGTAGTGGTCGAGGTCCTGGTCGGCGTCGTTGTCGCCGGCGACGTGGGTCATGACGCCGAACACGGCGAAGGAGGCGAGCAGGTAGGCGAAAAGGTAGAACCAGATCGCGCCGACCGCGGAGGGCACGCTGACGGCCGCGACGGCGCCGATGAGCAGGTAGCCCGCGTGGGAGACGCCGGAGAGGCCGATGAGGCGCTTCACGTTGTGCTGGGTGAGCGCGGCGAGGTTGCCGAAGAGGATCGTGGCGCCGGCCATGATGCCGAGCGTGCTGGTGACGAGGGAGGCGTAGGGCGAAAAGACGCCGACCAGCGGGAGGAGGACGGCGAAACCCGCGGTCTTGGAGGCGACGGCGAGGAAGGCGGTGACGGGCGTCGGGGCGCCTTGGTAGACGTCGGGGATCCAGATCTGGAAGGGAACCGCGCCGATCTTGAAGGCGACGCCGGCGAGCACGAGGACGATGCCGATGGAGGCGAGGAAGTTGCCCTCGTTGGCGGCGAGGAACACGCGGACGGCCTCGTAGCTCATCGGATTTTTGGACGAGGCCAGGGCGGCGGGATTGCCGACGGCGCCGTAGAGAAGGACGATACCGAAGAGCAGCATGCCGGAGCTGAGCGCGCCGGTGACGAGGTATTTGAGACCGGCCTCGAGCGAGAGCGGGTTGGTGCGCGTGTAGCTGACGAGAATGTAGAAGCCGACGGTGACGGTCTCGAGCGCGACGAAGAGGAGGAGGAAGTTCGCGGACTGGGCGAGGAGCATCATCGCCGCGGTGACGACGAGCGTGATGTGGAAGAACTCGATCTTCGGGAGCTTTTGCTTCGCGAGGGCGACGACGCCGAGGAGCGAGACAAGAATCGAGCTACCAAGGAAGAAGGCGCGAAGATACTGGGTGCTCGGGGAGTGCTGGAGAAGTCCGTTGAAAGAGGTCGTGCCGAGGTAGGCGGGCGAGAAGTTGAGGAAGAGGCCGACGAGCAGACCGAGCTGGCCCACTATGGAGAGCGTGGGGATGAGACCGTGCTTTTTCTTCGGGAGGATGATCTCCAGCACGAGGAGCAACAGCGCGAGGACGCCGAGCGAGATCTCGGGCTGGATGTTCGCCCAGAGGTTGTCCGCGGCGGCGGCTTTGAGCGCTTGAAGGTGTTCGGATGTCATTGGCCGGAAACGGAAGGTGGAAACGGAGCGGGCTTACTTGGACGCGTAGACGGACATCGCCTTGATGGCAGTGTTGACGGGCTCGGAGAGGCTCTTGGGCCAGAAGCCGACGAAGAAGAGCGCGGCGAGAAGGATGAGCGCGGGGAGTTTTTCGCCCCAGGTGAGATCGACGGGGGCCTTCTCGGCGGCGACCTTTGCGAAGGCCGGGGAGACCTCGCCGAAGAAGACCTTGGCGGCGGCGCGAAGGCCGTAGATCGCGGAGATGATCACGCCGGCGACGGCGAGCGCGGTGTAGCCGGTGGAGAAATTCCAGGCGCCGACGAAGATCGCGAGTTCGCCCCAGAAGTTGGCGAGACCGGGAAGGCCGATGCTGGCCATGGTGGCGGCGACGAAAAACGCGGCGAGAACGGGGGTCTTCTGCGCGAGGCCGCCCATGTCCTCCATGTCGAAGGTCTGGGTGCGGTGATAGACGCTGGTCGAAAGGAGGAAGAGCAGCGCGACGGAGAGACCGTGGGCGACCATCATGAGCACCACGCCGCCGACGCCGATGGCGTTGAGGGTGGCGATGCCGAGGAAGGCGTAGCCCATGTGCATCACGGAGCTGTAACCGACCATCTGCTTGAGGTCGCGCTGGGCGATGGTGACGAAGCCGATGTAGAGGATGTTGCCGCCGACCGCGAGGAGGGCGAGCCAGTTGGCCCACTGCGCGGCACCCTCCGGAAGGAGCGGAACCGCGAATTGAACGAGGCCGTAGAGACCGAATTTTTTCAGCACGCCGGCGTGGAGCATGGCGGCCGAGCTGGGCGCGGCGCCATAGCCAAGCGGAGCCCAGGTGTGGAAGGGAAAGAGCGAAACGAGGATGCCGAAGCCGAAGAGAAGCAGGCCGAAAAGCGTCTTCTGGCCGGAAGCCGAGATGGTGCCATGCAGAAGCTCCAGGCGCAGGGTCTGAAAATCAAAGGTCTCGGCTCCGCTCTGATGGTAGATGGCGATCAGTCCGATCAGCGAGAGCATCGCGCCCAAGGTGAGGTAGATCGTGAGCTTCATCGCCGCATAACCGCGGTCACGACCGCCCCAGACGCCGATCATGATGAATGAGGCGATGAGCGCGAACTCATGGAAGAAGTAGAAAAAGAAGATGTCCATGCTAGCGAACACGCCCATGAGACCGGCCTGCATCACGAGGAGGAGCCCCCAATAAAGGGCGGGACGCTCGGCCTTGGACTGGAGGGCGTAGAGACCGGCGGCGAGGCCGACCACGCCGGCGAGCACGTAGAGCGGGAGCGCGATGCCGTTGAGGCCGAGCTTCAGGGCGATGCCGAAGGCGCTCTTGAGCCCGGTGTCATATTCGCTGACGAACTGATAGCTGGATCCCTGGGCCGCGCTGAACTGGCTCCAGAGGTAGAGCGCGATCGCGGCGGGAACGGCGAAACCGAGACCCGCGATGAGCTTGCGGACGCCGAGCGGAGCGGGAGCGAGCAGGAGAAGCGCGGCGACGAGAGGCGCGGCGATGGAAAGAAGAAGATAGTCGGGCACGGCGGAAAGGGAGCGTGAGTCGAAAGTCGGAAAACGAGAGTCGGCGATCCGGGCTTAGCGGGTGGCGAGGAACCAGAGGAAGACCGCGCCGCCGAGGAACCAGTAGACGTAGGCGTGGAGGTTGCCGGTGTGGAAGGCGCGGGCCGCCAAGCCGACCAATCCGGTGCCGCCGGCGACGATGCCGCGGATGAGCGCGCCGGAGATGCCCATGAAGTCGAAACCGTTCAGGACAAGGGCGAAGCGCTGCTGGATCTTCGCGACGTAGGTGTCGTAGGCGGCGTCGAAGGATTTTTGCAGCGCGGCGAGGCCGGCGAAGGCGCCGGGGGCCTTGGTCGCGAGGGCGTCCTGCGCGGCGGGCTTGTAGAAGGCGAAGGCGGAGCCGGCGCCGACGGCGATGATCGCGAGGCTCAGGATGTAAACACTCGCGCCCTCGGCGTGGGGGATCTGCGACCAGACGGCCTTGAAGGCGTCGCCGTAGATAAGACCGCCACCCTCGTGGGTGGTCCAACCGCCGGCGATGGCGAGCGCCGCGAGCACCACGAGCGGAAGGGTCATGCTGATACCGCCCTCGTGGGCGTGCGAAGCGTCCTCGCTGCGGGGCGAGCCAAGGAAAACCAGCTTCCACATACGGACCATGTAGAAGGAGGTGAGCACGGCGGTCAGGACGAGGATGCCGAACACGGCGCTGTTCTTCTCTTGGGCGAGGTGGAGAATCGCATCCTTCGAATAGAAGCCGGAGAGGAAGGGCAGGCCGGCGATCGCGGCGACGCCGATGGTGAAGGTGACGAAGGTGAGCGGCATCTTCTTCGCGAGGCCGCCCATCTTGAAGATGTCCTGCTCGTGGTGGCAGCCGTGGATGACGGAGCCGGAGCCAAGGAACATGAGGGCCTTGAAGAAGGCGTGGGTGGTGAGGTGGAACATCGCGGCGCCGACGCCGGCGGCGATCACGACCTCGTGGGCTTCCGCCTCGCCGTGGGCGACCTTCAGCGAACCGAGGCCGAAGGCGGCGACCATGTAGCCGAGCTGCGAGAGCGTGGAGTAGGCCAGGACCTTCTTGATGTCGCTCTGGGTGATGGCGCAGAGCGCGGCGTAGAGCGCGGTGATGGCGCCGACCCACATGACGACGTCGAACGCGGAGGGCGCGAGGGCGAAGAGGGGCTCGATGCGGCAGAGCATGAAGATGCCGGCGGCCACCATCGTGGCGGCGTGGATGAGCGCGGAAACCGGCGTGGGGCCTTCCATCGCGTCGGGGAGCCAGACGTGGAGGGGTGCTTGCGCGGACTTGCCGACGGCGCCGCAGAAGAGAAGGAGCGGAATGCCGGTGGCGAGGGCGCCGGCGACGGGCGTCTTGAGCTCGGCGAGTTCGGAGAGGTTGACCGTGCCGTAGGAAGCCCAGCAGGCGATGATGCCGAGGAGGAATCCGAAGTCGCCGACGCGGTTCGTGATGAAGGCCTTCTTCGAGGCGGCGGCGGCGCTGGGCTTGAAGTGGTAGTGGTTGATCAGGACGTAGGAGCTGAAGCCGACGAGCTCCCAGAAGATGAAAATCATGAACAGATTGTCGGCGAAGACGATGCCGAGCATGGAGAACATGAAGATCGAGAGGCCGCCGAAGTAGCGGGCCTTGGCGGAGTCGTCGTGCATGTAGCCGAGCGAGAAGACGTGCACGCAGAGACCGACGACGCCGACGATGGAGAGCATCAGCGCGGAGAGGTCGTCGAACTTGAAGCCGAGCGAGAGCGAGAGCTTGCCCAGCGCGAGCCACTCGACGGAGGCCGGATGCTCGAGATCGCCGAAACGGTGTCCGCCGAACGCGAGCGCGAGGCCACCGGCGGCGATGAGCGCGGCGGTGAAGGTGGAGACCAGCGCGGCGATGTTGCCCTGGCGGCGGAGCGCGAGCGCGATGATCGCGGCCGAGGCGAGCGGCAGCAAAAGCACGAGTTGGGCGATCTGGGTCGGATTCTGGAACATCGGAGGCGGAGCTGGTCGGAAATTCGGAGAGGAAAGGGAAACCGCTAACTGACGCTAAAGAGCGCTAAATCGGAAGGGATCGTGGCTTGGCTTTAGCGGATTTCAGCGAGCTTTAGCGGTTTAGTTTTCAGTTCTTCAGCGAGTTGAGCTGCTCGACCTGCACGGTCTGGCGGCGGCGGAAGAGGGCGACGATGATGGCGAGGCCGACCGCGACCTCTGCGGCGGCGACGGTCAGGATGAAGAAGACGAAGACATTGCCATCGAGAACGCCGTTGTAGCGCGAGAAGGCGACGAGGGCCACGGTGCTGGCGACGAGCATGAGCTCGAGGCACATGTAGATCACCAGGGTGTTCTTTCGCAGGAGCACGCCGAAGAAGCCGACGGCGAAGATCACCGCGCTCAGGTAGAGATAGGAATGCAGCGATACTTCGAGGGGCCCGGTGAGGGCGGCGAGCGAGAGGGCGGACATGGCGGAAAGGGATGCGGCGGCGAGGCTCATTTGGCGTCCTCCGCGACGGTGTTATCGAACTTCTTGCTGAGGACGATCACGCCCAGCATGGCGATGAGGAGGAGGAAGCCGACGATCTGCACCGGCAGGAGATAAACGGTGAAGAGCTGCTCGGCATAGGCGCGCAGGCTGTTGCCGACGACGGGGACCTTGTCGGAGACGGCGACCTGGCCGTTGCGGGCGAAGGAGACGAGTCCGGTGACAAGGAGGCCGCCCGCGACGGTGGCGGAGAGGATGGTCGACTTGGTGAACTTCTTCCGTTCGCCGCCCTGCATATCGAGCAGCATGATGATGAAGAGGAAGAGCGCGACGACCGCGCCGGCGTAGACGAGCACCATCAGCACGGCCAGGAGGAAGGCGTCGAGAAGGACGAAGAGGCCCGCCACGCCGACGAGGCTCAGGAGGAAGCAGAGCGCCGAGTTGACGGCGTTCTTGTTGAACACCACGCCGAGGGCGCAGGCCACGGTGAGGATGGCGAAGAGGTGAAAGAGGACGTCGGGCATGGACGGAAGCGGGAGCGGCGGATGTTTTGCAGAAGCTAACGAAGTGAACGAAGGGAGGATCGGTTAAGGACTTTTAGGGATGAAATCAGCAGAGCGGGCGCTTCGTTATCTTCGTTTCCTTCGGTGAAGAGCCTTTGACGGCTTAGTGATGGCCTCCGTGGGCGGCGGCCTGCTCGGCGGCCTTTTTCTTGTCCCACTTGAAGTGCGAGTCGGGGAGCGTGCCGCCCATCTCGTAGAGCTTGGCCTTGTCGTGCTTGAAGTCGTCGCGGGTGTAACCGGAGATCGAATACGTGTTTTGGAGCCAGATCGCCTCCTCGGGGCAGACTTCCTGGCACATGCCGCAGTAGATGCAGCGGAGCATGTCGATCTCGAACTCCTGCGGGCGCTTCTCGACGTGGGCGTTGGGGTCCTCGGGCGCGATTTCGCCGGGCGTGATGCGGATGGCCTTGGGAGGGCAGACGAATTCGCAGAGCTGGCAGGAGACGCACTTCTCGCGGCCGTTGGGATCGAAAACGAGCGTGGGCGCGCCGCGGTAGCCCTTCGAGATCTCGGGGCGGACCTCGGGATACTCGAGCGTGATGGGCTTGCGGAAGAGGTGACGCAGGGTGGTCTTCAACCCGGCCGCGATCTGCGGCAGGTAGGTGCGCTCGGCGAGACTGAGCGGTTTGCGTTCGACAGGGATGACGGCCATTGGGCGGAGAGGGTCGAAAGGTTTACTTGGTCAGCAGGGCGGTCGCCACGGCGTAGAAGATCAGGTTGGCGATCGAGAGCGGCAGGAGCTTCTGCCAGCCGATCTTCATGACCTGGTCGTAGCGGAAACGCGGGAGGGTCCAGCGCACCCACATGAAGAAGAAGATCATCGCTAGAACCTTGCCCACGAAGATTCCGATGCCGATCAGGCCGGCGAAGAGCGGCGTGGCGACGCAGGGAAGAATACCGGAGAGCGCGTGGATGAGATCCGCCAGCGGGAACCACGGGAGCGGATTCCAGCCGCCGCCGAAGAGGAGCATGAAGATCGCGGAGCCGACGATCATGTGGCAGTATTCGGCGACGTAGAAGAGCGACCATTTGAAGGCGCCGTATTCGGAGGCGAAGCTGTTCACGAGGTCGGCCTCGGACTCGACGGTGTCGAAAGGCGCGCGGTTGGTCTCGGCGAAGAGGGCGACGAGATAGACGAAGGCCGAGACGGGCATGAGGAAGCCGAACCAAACGCCCCCCCAACCGGGGCTCATGATTCCGCCCCAAGAACCACTCTGGAACTCGACGACTCGGGCGAGGCCGAGCGTGCCTTGGAAGCTGCCGGCGGCTTCGCCGGCGAGGGGACCGTTGATCCAGAGGAAAACGGGCAGCACGGAGAGCGTCATCGAGAGCTCGTAGGAGATGAGCTGGGCGGAGGCGCGGACGCTGCCGAGGAAGGGATACTTCGAGTTGGAGGCCCAACCGGCGAGGATGACGGAGTAGACGCTGAGCGAGGAGATCGCGAAGACGGCGAGCAGGCCGACGTCGACGTTGGCGAGGATGAGCGGGACGACCTTGCCGGCGGCGTCGAGGTAGGCGCCGAAGGGGATGAAGGCGATCGTGGTGAGGGCCGGGATGACCGCGAGGATGGGCGCGGCGATGAAGTAGGCCTTGTTCACGTGGCCGGGGACCACGTCTTCCTTGAACATGAATTTGCCGCCGTCGGCCGCGAGTTGGAACACGCCGAGTTTGCGGAGGAAGCCGATGCCGGGGATCCACGCGAGGATCGGCGCGATGGTGCGGTTGGGGCCGGGGCGATCTTGAACCCAGGCGGCGACCTTGCGCTCGGCCATCGAGCAGGCGGCGGCGATGGGGAAGAGCGTGAAGATGACGGCCGCGGCCTGGATGATCAGGCGGATCCAGTGCGGAATCTCGAAGTAGAAATCGAACATGTCGGAAGCGGAAATTTGTTTTTACAGGAGAGAACGAAGGGAACGGAGGCCTGGAGACGGGAACGGTTTCTGGTCTTCGTTTTCTTCGTTGGCTTCTGTGAGAAGAAATCAGGCGGCGACCGCGGGGGCGGCGGGCTTGTATTTGAGGGTCTCGCCCTCGACGAAGGGCAGGCCGGACCAAGCGGCGGAGTCGAGGACCACGCCGGTCTCGGCGATGGTCTTGTAAGACAGACCGGCGAGCGCGGGCACCGAGGCGGCAAGCGTGGACCAGAGGCCGTGGACGTCGCTCGCGAGCGCGGCGCCACCGAGGGCGGCGATGAGCTTGGAGAGGACGACGAGATCGTTGGTCGAGCCGGCCGGGCCGGGGACGGCGGCGGCGAACTTCTGGATGCGGAACTGCTGGTTCACGAAGCTGCCGGCCTTTTCGAAGGTGTGCAGGGTCGGGATGACGACCTTGGCGGCGGCGCTCGTGGCGTTGGCGTGGGTGCCGAGGTAGATGATCGAAACCTTGGCGAGTTGGGCGGGTGTGAGTCCGGCGGCGGCAAGGTCTTCGCCGTGGCTGAGGACGGTCTTGATCTTGCCGGCGTCAATGTCGGCGGCGAGCGAGGTAAGCTGCGCGGCGGGGAGCGCGGAGATGAGGCCGGTGACGAGGGCGCCGCGGACGTTGGGATTACGGTCGGCGGAGATGAGGAGCTTGTCGCCTTGGGCGGTGCGGGCGACGAGGGAGGCGGAGGCGCCGACGGCGGAGGCGAGTTGCTTGAGAAGGAACTGTTCCTCGACGGAGGCGCGGCCGGAGCCGACGACGGCGACGGAGCCGGCCTTGAGGAGAGCGGAGGCGGCGTTGATCGCGGCGTCGAGCGTGGAGGCGGCGCCGTCGACTTTGACGCCGGCGTTGAGGCGATCGGAGGCGGCGACCTGCTTGTAGAGCATACGGCCGGAGTCGGACATCCAGGTGTCGTTGACGGCGTCGTTGCGGCGGGGCGTGAGGCGGTAGATGACGCCTTCTCGCGACCAGACGACGGCGTTCACGCCGACGGAGGACTCGATGTCGATGGTGTTGGTCTGCTTCAGGAACCAGACACGCATCTTGAAGCGGAAATCGGTGCTGGTGAGGGCGCCGACCGGGCAGATGTCGACCGTGTTGAGCGAGTAGTTGTTCTCGAGTTTCTTGCCGGGGTGGCAGGTGAGGGTCGAGTAGCTGCCGCGGTCGACGAAGCCGAGGACGTCGTCCTTGGCGATTTCCTTGGAGAAGCGGATGCAACGGGAACACAGGATGCAGCGCTCGTCGTCGAGGGTGACGCGGGGCCCGAGCTGGGTGCGCTTCGGCTTCACGTTTTTCTCCTCGATGAAGCGAGAGTAGCCGCGGCCGTAGCCGGTGGCCTGCTCCTGGAGTTTGCACTCGCCGGCTTGGTCGCAGATGGGGCAGTCGAGCGGGTGGTTGATGAGGAGGAACTCCATCACGCCTTCGCGGGCGTCCTTCACCATCGGGGAGGACGTCTTGATGTGCATGCCGGGGGCGACGGTGGTGCCGCAGCCGATCTGGGGACGGGGGATCCAGTTGATCTTCTGCTTGCCGGTGGCGGCGTCCATGACCGGGGCCTTGGTCGCAGGATCGAAGGCGGGCATGCCCATCTCGACCATGCACATGCGGCAGTTGCCGGCCACCGTGAGCTTCGGATGGTAGCAGTAGTGCGGGACGTCCTTCTGGAGGAGCTTCGCGGCCTCGATGACGTTGGTGCCCTTCGGCACGGCGATGTCCACGCCGTCGATGTTGACGGTGACGAGGTCGGGTTTGGCAGCGGCGGTCATTGCGAAGAAAGGAGGAGAAGGTGGTTAACCACGAAATACACGAATCACACGAAAGTCGGAAAACTCAGTGAAGCGTGCGGGAGCGAGGGTCGGCTTTTCGTGTATTTCGTGTGTTTCGTGGTTTCTAACTCAGACGAGTTGGCGGCGGTCGGCGGGGAGGGTCTTCTTGACCTCGGCGTAGGCCTCGAACTCGTCCTTGAACTTGATGAGGAAGCTCTGGGTCGGCCAGGAGCAGGCCTCGCCGAAGGCGCAGATGGTGCGGCCGGGGATCTGGTCGGCGACGCCCTTGATGAGCGCGGCGTCTTCCTTGCGGGCCTGGCCGTGGACCATGCGGGAGCTGATCTTCTTCATCCAGAGCGAGCCTTCGCGGCAGGGCGTGCACTGGCCGCAGGACTCGTGGGAGTAGAACGCGTTGATGTTGGCGAGAGCCTCCACCATGTTGACGGTGTCGTCCATGACGATGACACCGCCGGAGCCGCCCATGGAGCCGATCATGGCGAGCGAATCGAAGTCCATCGGGACGTCCTCGACGCCCCAGTCGTAGTCGACCATGTCGGCGCCGACCTTGCGCTTGCCCTTGTAGCGTTCGCCGAAGCGGAGGACCTTCGCGGAGGAACCGCCGGGAATGACGGCCTTGAAGGTGCGGCCGGGGAGCGGGCCGCCGCAGACGTCGTTGAGGAGCTGGCCCATGGTGATGGTGCCGGCGGGGAACTCGTAGTAGCCGGGGCGCTGGACGTGGCCGGAGACGCAGAAGATGCGGGTGCCGGTGTTGCCGGGCGTGCCGGTCTTGCCGTAGGCCTCGCCGCCGATGTCGGCGATATACTTCACGTGGCACATGGTCTCCACGTTGTTCACGATCGTCGGGCACTGGTAGAGTCCGAGGACGGCGGGAAAGTAGGGCGGCTTGATGCGCGGATTGGCGCGCTTGCCCTCGAGCGACTCGATGAGACCGGTCTCCTCGCCGCAGATGTAGGCGCCGGCGCCGCGGTGGACATAGATCTCGCAGCTGTAGTTCGTGCCGAGAATGTTCTGGCCGACGAAGCCCTTGGCCTTTGCCTCGGCGATGGCTTTTTCGAGGATGCGGGCGCCCTCGGGCATCTCGCCGCGGATGTAGATGTAGGCCTGTTTGACGTTGTTGGCGAAGCAGGAGATCATCGTGCCCTCGATCAGCTGGTGCGGATCCTGGTGCATGATGTAGCGGTCCTTGAAGGTGCCGGGCTCGGACTCGTCGGCGTTGACGATGAGGTAGATCGGCTTGCCGGACTTGCGGTCGACGAGGGACCACTTCACGCCGCAGGGGAAGCCGGCGCCGCCGCGGCCGCGCAGGCCGGATTTTTTCACTTCCTCGATAAGGTCGGCGGGCGGGCGCTGGACGGACTTCTTCAACACCTCGTAACCGCCGTGGCGCAGGTAACACTCGATGTCGTTGGTGTAGCCGGGCTCGTCGATGTGCTTGAAGATGACGCGAGTCTGAGCGGGAGCGGACATGGCGAAAGGGTCGGGAAAATTGGGTTACTTGCGGGCGGCTGCCTCGGCGCGGATTTGCGCGGAGATTTCCTTGGCCTTGGCGACGTCCACCTTCTCGTGGAGCACCTCGTCGATGAGGACGACCGGAGCGGTGCCACAGGAGGCGAGGCACTCGACGAAATCGACCGTGACTTCGCCGTCGGGCGAGGTGGCGCCGAGGGTGGTCTTGAACTCCTGCTGGAAGGTCTCGCAGGTCTTGTAACCGCCCATGAGGGCGCAGGAGAGGGTGCGGCAGACCTTGATGTGGCGGCGTCCGATGGGCGCGCGGCGGAACATCGGGTAGAAGGTGACGACCTCGAGCACGTTGATCGGCTGGAGCTCGAGCTTTTGCGCGATCCAGAGGATGGCCTCCTCGGAGATGTAGCCGGCGTCCTCCTGGATGAGGTGCAGGAGCGGCAGGGTGGCGCTGCGCTTGACCGGGTAATGCGTAATGACTTCGTCGATACGCTGGAAGGTTTCGGGCTTGAGATTCACGGCGGACTAAAGGGGGAGAAGAGGTTTAACCACGAAATACACGAACCACACGAAAGTCGGAAAAAGCGGGCGGAACGTGGCGGGCGATGGGTTCGTTTTCGTGTGTTTCGTGTGTTTCGTGGTTATGATTCTGCGGCGGTTTAGCGGTCGCACTCGCCCATGACGAAGTCGAAGGAGCCGAGGATGGCGACGACGTCGGAGAGGAGGATGCCCGTGCAGATCTTCGGGAGGATCGACAGGTTGCAGAAGGAGGGGGAGCGGATCTTCATGCGGTAGGGCACGCCGCCACCCTTGCTGACGACGAAGAAACCGAGCGCGCCCTTCGGGTTCTCGGCCTCGAAGTAGACCTCGCCGGCGGGCATCTGCGGGCCCTCGGTCGTGATCATGAAGTTGTTGATGAGCTCCTCCATGGAGGTGAGCACCTTGTCTTTGCGCGGGGCGAAGATGCGGCGGGCGTCCTCGGCATACCAGGCGCCGCCGGGGAGGTTCTTGATCGCCTGGCGGATGATGCGGACGGACTGCTTCATCTCCTCGCCGCGGCAGAGGTAGCGGTCATAGCTGTCGCCCTTGGTGCCGACGGGGACGTCGAACTCGTATTGTTCGTAGCCGGAGTAAGGCTTGTCCTTGCGGAGATCGAGGGCGACGCCGGAGCCGCGGAGGTTCGGGCCGGTGAGGCCGTAGGCGATGGCGTCTTCCTTGGAGATAACACCGACGCCGACCGTGCGATCGGTGAAGATCTTGTTGCGGGTCAGCATCTCGAGCATCTCGTCGAGGATGGGCAGGAACTGCTCGCAGAAAGCCAGCACTCGGTCGGTCCAGCCCTCGGGCAAGTCGCGCGCGACACCGCCGATGCGGGTGTAGCTGGTGGTGAAACGGGCACCGGTGAGCTCTTCGAAGAGTTTGTAGAGTTTCTCGCGCTCGGTGAACTGATACATGAACACCGTCCACGCGCCGGTATCCATGGCGAAGGCGCCGAGGCCAAGGAGGTGGGACGAGACGCGCGCCATCTCGGAGATGATCACGCGGATGGCCTGGCAACGCGCCGGGATGGTGAGGTTGGCGAGCTTCTCGACCGCGATGGCGTAGGCAACGTTGTTGGCCAGCGGAGCGAGGTAGTCCAACCGGTCCGTGTAGGGGACGAACTGGTTGTAGGTCATGTTTTCCGCGATCTTCTCGTCGCCGCGGTGGAGGTAACCGAGGACGGGGTCGCACTTGGTCACGATCTCGCCGTCGAGCTCGAGCTGGAGGCGGAGCACGCCGTGGGTCGAGGGGTGCGAGGGCCCCATGGCGATCGACATCTTCTCGGAGACGAGCTCCGGGGCGTCCGCGGTCTTGGCGGCGTTGTCGGGGAAGGCGTATTCGGTGGGCACGGCGGAAAAGGGTGTGTTGGCGATGCGGTGTTTGCGATTTCGCGGCGACGCGGCCTCAGAGCGTATTCGGCTTTTCCTTACGCTCGTCCCAGCTCTCGTCCTTGGCGCGGGGCTCGGCCTCGGTGAGGTTCATCTCGCCGACGGAGGCGACGAAGGGGCCGCCGACCATGGGGACCGGCTGGGCGGTCATCTTGGTGACGGCGCCGACCTCGAGGTCGGGCAACGGCGTGTCGACGCCGGCCAGCGGGAAGTCCTTGCGCAGCGGGTGGAAGGGATAGCCGTCCCACATGAGAATGCGGCGGAGATCGGGGTGCTTCTCGAAGCGGATGCCGAGGAGGTCGTAGGTCTCGCGCTCGTGCCAGTTGGCGGCGGGCCAGAGGTCGGACACGGTCGGCGCGGAGGGCTCCGAGTCGCTTTCGCAGTTGGCGACGACGCGGAGGTAGCCGTGGTCTCGGGTGGAGAACAGGTGCCAGACGACGCTGAAGCGCGGCGAGGCGTCGACGTCCCAGTCGATGCCGGTCACGTCGACGAGGAAGTCGAAGCCGCGCTCGTCGCGGAGGTGACGGAGCAGCGCGACCGCGTCGGTCAAAGGCACGTTGACGGCGGGATGATCGCCGCTCGGGCGCGCGGAGACGGAGGCGAATTTGCCTTGGAGAGCGGAGACCACTTCGGCGGGCGCGGTAGACATGTCGGGCGAAAAGGGGGACGAGTTAAACGAAGCGAGGGATCAAGGCCGGCAGGACGACGCGACGCGGATCAGGCCGTCTTGAGCAGCTCCTGGGCGGCGGGCTGGCGGCGGATTTTCTCCTGCATCTTGATGAGGGCATCGAGAAGCGCCTCGGGACGCGGGGGGCAGCCGCTGACGTAAACGTCGACGGGGATGATCCGGTCCACGCCTTGGAGGGTGGAGTAGCTACGATACATGCCGCCGGAGGAGGCGCAGGCGCCCATGGCGATGACCCACTTCGGCTCGGCCATCTGGTCGTAGATGCGGCGGACGTGGGGGGCCATCTTGTAGGTGACTGTGCCGGCCACGATCATGCAGTCGGCCTGGCGGGGGGAAAAGCGCATGACCTCGGCGCCGAAGCGGGCGATGTCGAAACGGGAGTTGCCCGAGGCCATGAGCTCGATGCCGCAGCAGGCGAGGCCCATGGGCATGGGCCAGATCGACGAGCTGCGCAGCCAGTTGATGACCGCGTCGGCCTTCGTGACCACAAGCGTGTCCTCGATCTTGGTGTTGTAGGCCAGGTCGGTGTTAGAAGTTACCATGGTCGTGATGCGTGCGACGGGCGCGGTGGTCGTGGGTGGTCGTCGTAAAAGGAGAGAAAGAAGCAGCCGCGTCCGGGCGCGCGCAAGCAGCATTTCCCGGGCTAAGCATGTGCGAAAAGCGGGGGCGCGGCCCGGTGATAAATCGATGATTTTCGCCGTTGACCTCCGCGAATTCCCCCCGCTTTTCTGTCCCTTCGTCCCCGATCAAGGCTTCACGGCCAACGGTCGAAGGACAACAAAGTCTCGGAGAGGTGGCAGAGTGGTCTAATGCGCACGCTTGGAAAGCGTGTGTAGGGCAACCTACCGGGGGTTCGAATCCCTCCCTCTCCGCCACTTTGGCCGCGGCGCGAAACGCAAAACCGACCAATCGGCGAATGCGCGATCTTCAGGCGGCCTCCACGGATCCGGGAAACCGAAAATTCAATCCCCGGCCCGCCGCAAACGCACCGGTCCGAGCAGACCGGACCGAAGCAGCGGATCCGTCGGACGATACGGGTTCCAAGTCACCCAGGTTTTGCGCGCTTCCGCGGGCAGGCCGGAATCGAGTATCAAGCGGTTGGTCCAAAGATTGGTCGCGCGGATCTCGAGCTTGTTCAGGCCCGGCACGAGCGCGGAGGTGACCTCAAGCGCGTAGGGAGGTTTCCAAACCGTGCCGACCACCCGACCATTGAGCGTCACGGTGGCGACGACCGCGACCTCGCCCAAATCCAGCCACACGCGACCTCGCGACGGCTCGGTCCAATCGAACTCGCGCTCGTAAATCACGGAGCCGGAATAGTGCCGCACGCCGATGTCCGAGGAATCGGCCCACGATCGTAGCTCCGGCATATCGATCCGCTCCGGCGCGTCCCAGCCAGGCGTGAAGCGCAGAGACCACGGCCCAAAATCTCCTTCAACGGCGGCATGTCCCGCACGAGCTCACGATGCGTCGGTGTCGCTTTCGCCACCCCCGCCGAAGCCGCCCCCGCTTCGGCCGAGCCCGTCTTACCAAAGACAACGAACACCGACGCGTGCAGCTTCGCGTCCGCGAGGGCAAAATCCCGGGCGATTTTCAACTCCGCCAAGACCGCCGTGGGCGACCGACCCCAAATCACGCGACCCGCGCAGCTTCGCTTTTCCCCGGGCCCCGCGTCGGGCGCTCCCCCGCCCCACAGCCGGTCCGCGATCCGCCGGACCTCGGCGTCGCCCGCCATGCAGTCGGCGAAGCTCGGCGACCCGATCGGCTTGCGGGTCGCCAGCACGGTCGCGCCGGCCTCCACCAAAGCCTGCAGTTGCCGCGCGGCCGCGAGCGAAAGGCGATCGCCGCCCGCCAGAACAAGCAACCGGTAGCTCATGCCGTCCGGAAGCAAGACACGACCGCCCTTCACCCGCGTCCGCGTCACCAACACCTCGTCTCCCATCACGTCGTAATCATAGCCCTCGGGCGGCGCGGGCCGCATGCGCGAGGTCGCGATCTTCAACGGCGTGTCGTTGCCGAGATGATACAGCAGATCCGCCGCAGGGCGCCCTTGCTGCAGAAGCGCTGACGAGCGGCCCAGGGTGTTCCAAAACCCCGCCGGCTGCTCACACCAGGTGTTGTGCCTCGGGGGGCAGATAAAAGCGGTCTTCGGTGACCCCGGGCTTCCGGTCGTCCCAAGGCTGATGAATGCTCGCGAGCACCACGAAACGATTGATCCCGAGCGCCAGCGCCGCATCCGCGTAGGGTTTCATCACCGCGGGATGCACGTCGGGTTTGCTGCCCGTGAAGGCCTCCGCCGCCGCGACGGGCGCGCCGTAAACATGCGCGGCCGAAGCCGCCTCCTTGCAGTCGATCGTGCCGTCCTGCTGCGTCATCCAGAACTCGCCCATCGGGATGTCGACCCGGCCCTTCGCCTGGATGTTGTCGCTCGGCAGGCAGGTTGCGATGCCGGGGGCCTGCGCCATCGTCGTCATGCCCTCCGCGCGGCACAGCTCGCGGAATGTCCCGAAGTAGGCGTCGCCCATCAGGTCGGCGATCGTGCGGCGCACGTCGAAGAGCAATTTGTCCGACTGCTCGCGCCCGCCGACCACGCGTCCCGCCATCACGGGCAGATAACGGCGCAACGCGTAACCGCGGCGCTTTTCAAACTGCGCCTCGAAGCCCGCGGTCCAGTTTTGCGAGCCATGCTCGGCGCTGTCGATGTTCACGCCCGCCAACCCGCGCCCGGCACGCGGCGCACCTCCCGCAGGATCACGCCGACGTAGTTTTCAAACTGCACCCGCGCGGCGGCCGCGCTGAGCTTGTCGCACTCCAGCCCCATCGTCTCGGGGCGGCCATGCTTGGTCTTGGCTCCCGTGGGCGTGCGGCCCAGCCGACGCAGGAGCCAACGCCCGGGAGGCGCCGTCCCGGCTCAGCCGCCCGTCCGCCCCGAGCCGCGAGGTGACATCGATGACGCGCTCGGGATCGATGATCTCGTCGCCGGGGTAGACGGGCGCCCGATCCGGATTCGAGAAATCCGCGACATTGCCCGACTTCGCCTCCCACCAGTCGATCCGCGCCTCGCCCCGCAACACCACGCCGCCGAGCATCAAGTCGTTGTCGCCGGCCCGGTCGTTGCGCCCCCCAGCCCTCGAGCCGGAGCCTAAAAAACGCGCCGTGCTCGCGGGAAAAGCCACGGTCTGCTGCGTTCACGTGTCGAGTTGGTATCCCTTCGCCGGCAGGCCGCACAGCTCCCGCCAGGAGTTGCCGTCGTCGCTCGCCTCCAAACGCCCGATCGGAGGATTCAGGCGCATGTTTTGCCCGTAGGCGTCGTCCGCCCAGCTGGTGGGAACCTGCGTCACGATCACGAGCGCCTTGGAGTTGGGCCGCTGCGAATAGGTGATGCCGCGCGCCGTGAAGGGCCGGCCGTAATCGAGCTTGATGAGGACCGGCCCGCCATCCGCCGGCGGGGTGATGCGCACGCGCTCCGCGTTCGGTTTCGCCGTGAACAGTTTTGCCGCGTCGAGGGGCGGAAGGTTGCCCGAGATTTTCGGCGTCGCCGCTCCCGCGCCATCCTCCGCGGCCCCCGCCGGCGCCGGATAGGCCAGCACCGCGACGTCGCGATAGAAATTCAAACGCGTGGGCGGCGCGGGCAGCGTCACGTCGACGCGACGACCGACCTCGACCTAAAATTCGCTCGAAACAAGACGCTGCATCCCGAGCTCCGGGGGTAATCCAGGGGCCGCCGGCGACATAGCCGCTGCCCGCGTTCACCTCCAGGCTCATGCCGACTCGCGCGCACTACGCGGCCGCGAAACGCACCCGGCTCAGCCACTCGGGCGAAAGGCTCTTAAGCGCGTCGGGGCTGTCCGAAAACACCTGCTCATACAAAATCACGCCGCCAAAGCCCACGCGTAGCAACGCCTCGAGATCTTGGGTGACGCCCGCCTCCGTGGTGAGTGACTCGCCCCAAAACCACCACGCTCGCGGCTTGGCCGCCGACGTCGGGACGATGAACGCCTGCCTGATATCGTCGTAGCAAGCTCCGCCCGCGGCGCGCAACGGGGCGCCGAAAGGGGCGAGTCCCGAGACCAGCAAGAAACAGGTCATCACACGCCGCCAACCGAGAAGGAGCCAACGGATATCGGGGTAGGACATATCGCTTCGACGAAGACTGGGCCTCATTTTGGACGAAAGCGGAGCCCGCTTACTGAGAAAAACATTGGCGCATCCCCCGCCTCGAAACCTGCGTCCACCGCCAAGCGGTCGCGTTACCGGCGTGACAAACGCCGCTCGCCTCCCGCTCCCGCCGAGGCAGAAAAGTCCGGACTCCGCATCTCCTCCGCGCGTCGCACCCGCCCGAAACCGCCATGTCCCGCCTCCGCTTCACCCTGGAAAAGACCACGCCCGGCAGCCGGGCCCGCGCGGCGCGCTTTCAAACGCGACACGGCGAGGTGCTCACGCCGGTGTTCATGCCCGTCGGCACGCAGGCCACCGTCAAAAACCTAACGCGCGACGACCTCAAAAAGATCGGCGCCCAAGTCGTCCTGGCCAACACCTACCACCTCCTGCTCCGGCCCGGCCCCGAGGTATTTAAGAAATTCGGCGGCATCCACCGCTTCATGAATTGGGACCGTCCGGTCCTCACCGACTCGGGCGGTTTTCAGATTTTCTCGCTGCCCGACGCCCGCGCGATGCGCGAGGACGGCGCGTCCTTTCGCAGTTACGTCGACGGCGAACTGCACCACCTCTCGCCCGAATCGAGCATCGCGATGCAGCAGGCCATCGGCAGCGACATCATGATGGTGCTAGACCAGTGCATCCCGTCCACGGCCGGCCACGCCGAGGCGAAAGCGGCGATGGAGCTCACCCACCGCTGGGCGGTGCGGTCGCTCAAGGCGCGCGGCGACGACTCGCCGCAGGCGCTCTTCGGCATCGTGCAAGGCGCCTGTCATCGCGATCTGCGCCTGCGCAGCGCGGAGTTTCTGCGCGAGCTGCCATTCGACGGCCTCGCCATCGGCGGCCTCGCGGTAGGCGAGACCGACGCGCAGCGCTACGAGTTCACCGAGATCGCCGCCGCCGCCCTGCCGGCGGACCGGCCGCGCTATCTCATGGGCGTGGGCACGCCGATCGACATCCTCGAGGCGGTGCACCGCGGCGTGGACATGTTCGACTGCATCATCCCGACGCAGCTCGCGCAGCGCGGCACGGCCTTCACCTCGCACGGTCGCATCCACTGCCGCCGCGCCGTCTACAAATTCGCCGAGGAACCGCTCGACGCCCGCTGCGGCTGCAAGACCTGCCGCGACTACTCGCGCGCCTACCTGCACCACCTCGTCAAATCCGACGAGCAGCTCGGCGCCCACCTGCTCGCGCACCACAACATCGCGTTTTATCACGGCCTCATGGACGAGATGCGCGCGGCGATTCTGGACGGCAGCTTCGCCGCCTACTACGCGCGGAAACGCGAGCAGCTCGTCCTCGACGACGAGATCGCCCCGCCCCCGCGCATCGCTCCCCCACCCTCGCGCCGCGCACCACGCCGCGGTGACTACGAGATCCACGCCTCGCTCTGCGGCACGTTTAACAGCATCCGGCAGATCAGCTCCGGAGAGGTCATGCATTCGGTGTCCGCACCTTCGGAGGAAGCGGAGCGACTCTACATCGCGCAATCGCGGCTGGCGGAGCGGTTGCGCACACGTGATCAAGCGACGGATATGGAACCGCTCGTGATCTGGGACGTCGGTCTCGGCGCGGCCTCGAACGCGATGGCCGCGATCACCTGCGCGGAACGCGTGCGGAAGGCCGGGACGATCGATGTATCCGAAACGCCAACACGCCGGCTCCGCGTGATCAGCTTCGAGCGCGACCTGGACCCGCTCGCGCTGGCGGCGCGTTACGCCTCACATTTCCCGCACCTGCGCCACGCCGCGCCGCCGGCCTTGCTGCGCGACGGGCGCTGGAGCGACGCGAGCGGGCAAATCGAATGGGGGCTGCGCCACGGCGATTTCCTCAACGAGTTCGAAGCCTCCGCCGCGCCGGACCTGATCTTCTACGATCCGTTCTCCGCGAAAACCGACACGGGCCT